>Ga0115007_10002162_pt1 | contig 12248 bp, 2 predicted proteins | sample ArcOceMetagenome_2_FD_87166 | JGI IMG/M metagenome (GOLD analysis project Ga0115007, IMG submission 87166) | Marine eukaryotic phytoplankton communities from Arctic Ocean - Arctic Ocean ARC135M Metagenome | ecosystem: Environmental > Aquatic > Marine > Oceanic | place: Arctic Ocean | collected... | reverse complement strand
TGTCGATTTTGGAAACCAGCATAATCAAAGAGCAAGAAACTACTCTTCAGAGTCTTGAACTCTTGCTTTCTCTCAAAGACCACCGAAACCTGTAAAAATAAATAACAACGAACAACGACCATCGAAAGATACGAGATGTGCTTTACAAATTAAATAAATGAATTTTTTATATTTTTACGAAGGTGGTACCTGTATAATTTTTTGTAAATTTTATAGATTTAGAAATTAGAAACACGACGGTACAAAAAATTGTGTGACTGTATGACTGTGTGATATGACTGTGTGACTGTGTGACACCTCCCGAACTAGGCATCCATCGTTTCTATTTGTTCGTGGTATGCAAATATGAGTTCCCAAGGATCAACTGAACCGACATGATCCCAGTGCGAGGAAAACAATTCTTGGTCGTAAAATTCATCCAAATGTTTCAAATCAGACTGACCCTTTTCACCTTTGGCTAAACTTACTTCACGAGCGTGTCTTGCTTCTCTCAAACGATCCGACAGACGTTTGGTGGAATTTGTTCGGTTTTTGTTCCATCGGTCTTCTTGTTCTCGTTGGTCATCGTCTTCTCTTTTCCTGTACTTTTCGTGGCGATCCATGTGTTTTTGTATTGCTTTCACCGCCGTTTTAATGGCCCGCTTGGTTGTGCTTTCTGTTGTTTTATAAATGGGTACCAATAATGCACCAATGTGTGATCTTAATTTTTCTTTTTTTCCAACATTTTTTTCATCGTTAATCCATGCAACCCAGACATTTAAATAATGGCCGCGTCGACGAACCCCCATTGTTCCCGTCGTCGTCTTCCCGTGCGTGTTGTTGTTTTCATCCTTTGAGTTTGTGTTGTTCTTGGTTTCCTCTGTCTTACTTGCAGAAGCATCGGAGGTTCCCGAAGCTGTTCCTGACGTGGAAGACCACCAACTGCTGCTACTTTGGGTTTCAGAAAGTATCGCGTTTGAACAATTGAATACATCCAGCAACAAAGCGATCGCTTCTGAATCATTGACAACACGTATTAATTCACGCAGAGATGCTGTACTTGCATCAAAAACATTCGATAACATCTGCACTGTCTTTGTTTGTACTTGTTTCAAATGCCGATCAACATGCTGTGCTGCGCCCATTGGTTGAATTGTAGTCATGTCAATGAACAATTGAACCAAAAACAAAACGCCATGGCCACTGATGAAACTTTTACTCACCGCAGCTCTTTCAAACACGGCTTCCATGGATAATATTGGGTGTATACGAGTGTCCCATTCCCAAGCAGAGAGCATGAATGGGGAAAGGCACCGCATCAACAGTTGTTCTTGCATTGCTAACAGGCCCGTTTCATTCATTTTGGATCGAACACTTTCATTTTGTGCTGCTAAAGCACTGACCGCACCAACTGCACGTGCCATAAGTTCTGGTGTTGGTGCATATTTTTCAACAAACGAGATATCCATGTTATTAAGACCTGCATCTGCATCTGCATCCGTACTGTTTTTGTCTTTGTTCTTTTTCTTATGTTTAAGGTGATGTTCAGATATTGCTTTTGTCATTTGTTTTTGTTGCATTGCTTCCGATATCATGATACGGTGCGTCAGTATATCAAACAATGAAACTAAATTTCGCATTGTATGGGTGGTAGTGGTTGTCTCTGCGGTTGGAGTTGCGTGAAATGCTGTAAAACTTGGTGCAAGTGGCATTTGTGGTGACGTCTCAATGTAATCCATGAGATCTTCCAATATGGACGACACAAATGTGATTGGGTGAAAAATATTGTCTTTATCTCTTTCTTGCGATACATGCACAGCAGCGGCAGACTCCATTGGTGTTGATAAAATGGGAGAAGGAGTTGCGACGGGCGGTGTTAGTTTGGTTGTGGTGTTGCTGTTGGTGGTGGTTGTGGTGTCGTCTCCTTCTTTGCCACCCAAGTCGGTCGTTGTCGTTGTCGTCGTTGCTGTTGTGGAACTTGATTCGTCTAGTGATGCCATTTGAAGAAGTTCATTAAAAAGACGAGACGAAGTTTTACGCCATGATCGACACATGTCATGGAGAAGAAGACGTCTTATGATTTGGTACAACGGTACATAAACACCAAAACCACCGCTTGAATCCGTGCCTTGAGTACCATTTGAATCGAGGCTGAGGGTAGACATGCCCGCCGCACTGGCTCCACTACCTTCACTTTTGGGAGACAGCATTGGTGACAGTGGTGACAGTGGTGCCAGTGACAACGCTGGAGATAACACGGGTGAAAGTGTTTTCTGGTCCTGTTTTTCGCGTGCTTCTTCTGCCATGTATACACGATAAAGGGGTGATTTAGTACTGGAAGAAACATCTGTACTGTTTCCATCCGATGCCGATGGGTCAGAAGCATTGCCGGAATCCTCGCCTTCTTCATGAAACGACAACGAATCGTCTGGTTCTTCTTGTCCACCGAGACTCCAACGACGCTGAGCTCCAAAAAGAAACCGTTCTTCTCGATACTTGATTGTATCATAGAACCAATACAGCCAATGCCGTGGGCTTGTTTTGTTGTCCAAGACGGCCTCAATATTAGTATGCACACGATTTTTGTCTTCCAAATCATCTTTTGTGTCATCTTGGTTCAATGGAGTAAACAACAATTCGATTTCATCCAATATGCGAGCGGATACATGCCTTTTATCAAAATCACAACGTTTTAATACCGCAAGGACAATATGCAGTACTTCTGGAAATATTAAATACGACGTGGCAGAGTTTCGTGTGCCCTTGTTAGTATTGTTATTGGTGTTGTTACCAGTGCCATTGGAAGGAGCATAAGGGGATGTAGCCAGATTCATCAGGGCGTCTAATATCGCACCCGTCACTGGCCACTCCTCCGACATCCGTCGAACAATTGCAAAGCCTCTCATTTTGGAAAATTGTTTTTGTGCAGTCAACGAAGCACGGCGCTGTTCTATTGTCAAAGGTTCACCTCTACTAGCGGGTGCTCCTTTTAAAAAGATGTCCAATAATTTTAAACCAGCAAGTCGAAGTCTTGCTTCTTTGGACAACAAAAGGGCAAAAGGGATGTCCCAAGGACTTTCTGGTATTGTCCGCATGGCATCCAACAACCATGCCGCTTTTGTATTTTGTAGACTCCCTATAATGCCTAAAATGGATTCAATGACTTGAATCTTAACAAATTCAGCTGCAAGTTGTGCTGTCTCTGACGGTAACTTTTGTGCATCACTAATTAAATAATCAAATGTTATTCGAAGTTCTTCGATTGTGGCAGCCAGTTGATAATTCCTCAGATTTGAATTAGATTCCGCTTGTTGTTTTGGATTGCAATTCAACAACACAGAACGCATTAGACCAATGACAGGAAACAAAACTGCATGGCGTGCTGCAGAGGTTGCCCTTGGACTGTTTTTGTCGGAAGTAAATTCCTGTGATTGACCAATGTCATATTCTGTTTCAGACGATGTGGTAACAGCACTTCCAAAAGATGATTTAGCACTGGATCTTGGGTCATGAAAATTCGTAGTACTCATGGTCTTTTGTGTATCTCTTATCATCGCAGAGCCAATGATTTCCACCATTAAATGTATGATAAAAAACATACCACATCCTTTCTGGTGTCCTTCGTTGACATTTTGTTTCGCTTCTTCAACGGATTGACCATACGTATGTTTTCGTAAGGTTGGTAAGTTACGTGGACTTTCACCTAAAAATTCGACAAATGTACCCAGCACACAACGTACAAAAGAGGTATCTTTTTTGATGTCCAATTCCATCAAGCAATACAGTAATAAGTTTAAAGTCTCTTGCTGGTTGCTCATCAAAGACTGGCTGCTCATCGTAGCATCATTCAAGTGTGTGTTTGATCTCTTTTCACCATTTTTCTTTTGTGCTGCTAACATCTCAACATGCAGTTCAACGTGTTTTTCAACACTTGTGACATGATCAGTGACCATATCAAACAAAAAATCGAAAATTTCTGCATTCCACCATCTTTTATTTTTCACCAAAAGATAATGTACAACATTAAAGCCAGGAATTACGATCTGTTGTTGGTCGTCCTCTATTGGTGCGGTCTCGCCAGACTTTTGTTGCGGTTGCTCCTCTGTGGTAAAAATTTCTTCTGTCTGCTGTTGCGGCATGTCGGGTTTATCCATTTGAACTTCAATTGATGAAAAGGTGTTCATATTCATACGATTTTGTTTCAAAAGCATACTAATCATTCTTAAACCGGCAACCTGCTCCATGTGTCCAATGGCAAGAAATTTACATACAAGAAGTAGACCATCCATATCCTGTACGATACTTTGCATAGAGGATGTGTTGTGTGTGTCAACACTTCCTTCAATCTCTACTAAACTTTTATCACTTCTTCCTGTCACTCCTGTCACAGACCCAATTACATTTCCTGCACTGCCTTTTGGAAGCATAAAATCATCCATGTCACCACTGCTGTTGTCGTCGTTCATACTGGTCCCTCTCCTTTTCCCAATGCGTGATTCACTGTGATAAAAGGATCTGCCACCCAATGATCTCCGTTCTGGGGAGCGAAAACCCATTGCATTTAAAGGTGGCGAGACACCATTCACCATTGGTGATTTTAACGATTGCGACAATTGATTGCCTGACAAGTTTGACAATGAACTTTCACCAGATTTGCTTTCTCTGTCCGATTTCCATTGAAGAGGATCGACATCTGAAAGACTCGACATATCACTGACAACATGCCTGCTACCTCTTTTGCCTCCTTGAACAACAGAAAATCGAGATGGTGATAAAAAATTGTGGCTGTCGTATGAACTGGCACTACTGCCCCATGCGGTTCTTCGGTCCTCTGTATACGAATGGGATAATGTTTTTGATGAAGAATTGTTTGCATTTTGTGAACGTCCTCCGGACGAGTCAGCTGTTTTTCGACCCAATTTAAAATGAATGCTCAATGAACTTTGTGAACGTCTTCCTGCTTCCGTTTTGTTTCGTCCTAAATCTGCAAAAGAAGCAGCATTGACGAACACCAATGCTTTTCCCGGTACACCAATATCAGACAATTCACCTTCGAATTGACAACCATTTGCATACAACGAACGTGCGTGTGCTTCATCCCATTTCCCTTCCACAATTCTAATTGATCCTAGCATTCCACAAAAATTATGCGCCCCGGCTGTTTCGTCTGCACGACGAGCCACATACCCACAAAGTGGTTTGTCTTTAGTGACTGAACTTTTTGAACTTGTTGTAGACACACTACCTGGATACAATGTTGCTCGGTACAAACTTGCACTTTGTTCACGTAATTGGACAGGTAATATCCATGTTGAGTCAATCGGTACACCATTTATATATAATGTGACTTCGTTTCTTTCTTGTGTCATGACAACATGATGCCAACCTTCGTTGCTGGTCCATTTGTGACCATTGAAACATTTGACGGGTACTAAGTGGGATAATTTTGTAGATGTAGTAGAATTGTTATCACTGGACGATCCAGATGTAGAGGGTTCTATCGCTGGCCAACTTCTTACACACAGGTATCGATATTGATTGTTAAGAGAGGCATTTGACCCGGATGATGGCATACTACCAATACCATTGTTGTTGGTGGTCTTTTTCTTGTTGTTACTACTACGGTGGTTTCCCAGATCTAAGCGTGGCTTCATAAAAAACAATTGTAACACCATTTTATTGGAATGTGGAAAACCCCAACTGAACAAAGTTGGTTCAGGGCATGCAAAAGAATTGTTTTTAATCCAAAAAGAACAGGAATAACCAACACGAGCCACTGGGAAACGTTCGAATCGTTGTGTCCGCAAGGCACCGCCCGTGCCGTCAAAATGAAAATACGAAAGTGGTGCTTTTCTGTCCATGTTTTTGCCTAAAATGTAAAGGACCAAAGATTGTAAATCATTTCTTTGTTGTATTAAATCAACAGTGTTGGATTCATTTGATTCTCTGAAATCGGATCGAATTAAATGGTGTACCAACTCTCGACTTGCTTCAGTTCTGTTATTGAATGCTGTGTCAATCCAAGATGCATCGCATTGCGACAGGCGAAACATTAGAACAGCCACGTCTGGATCAACATCGTACGACAACAATCTTGATATAAGCTGGAAATATTTTTCAAGGACATTTTCTGGCAATTGTGGTGCAACCCGAAGCAGAAACATTGGAACTTGCATGTCACACAATGATCGGGCATTGCATGGGTTTGCGTCAATTAACTGTAAAATAGCGTGCAAGACGTTTGTTTGTGTTGATACTGGAGCATCAGGAAGAAGCATGATCAACATTACTGCAGCTTCTGTGCTTCGAAATTTTGAAGAGAAAAAATGATCTGTACCATGTAATGAATTGTTTGATGTAGAAGAAGCACCAACCACCGCAGAATTTCCGACCGAAGAAGTCGCAGCAGTATGTTTAGTGTCGGTACTTTGTTTTGCAGCAGAGATTTTGTTCATTGCTGCTTCAAATTCTTCGAAACGTTTGGTAATTGCAACAAGTGGGTCTTTCTTTTGACTACCATCTGTTGTGTCAGTAGATATAATTGGTCGTAATGAAGAAGATGAAGAAGAAGATGAACCAGAAGACGAATCCGTAGACAATTGACGTAAATTGGATAAATGTGCAACCAAACGGACAGGGCTCGATTTGCTACGATGTCCTGCGTCGCCCGTCTAATCTGTTGCATGCATGCGCAGTTTACTACTGCTATCTTTTCTGGTAGATCGAACCGGTGACCCACGAGAATCCATTTGAGTTGAACCTCCATGTGGTATAAACTCTGAGCGACTGCATGGCTCTTGGAAGGGCCACATACCTTGAGGTGTCAACATATGCACAACGCGAGGAAGAAGCGACAATGACAAAGAAACCGACCTGATTGATTCCATGTGGTGCATTTTTGATTGTTCATTTCTAAACACGGATGGAACACTACCACCTTCAGCAATTGCAAGTCCCATCAAAGTGTCGTATACTTTTTCATCTAATTTTAACAAAGATTCTTTTAATTTGGTGGCCAAAGTGATAAAACCATAGTGAGAACCTATTTGTTGTTTGTTGCATTCACAATTTCGCAATGCTTCGCCCAAGGCGTGAAAGGCACTGTTGGATTCTGCAACATGTGCATTGCATGCTGTAATACTAGCATATCTCCTTTTTGGTTTTCTACACACAATATCAACCAATTGAGTCAGACCACCTTGTTTGCCAAACGATATTTTCATCAATATCAAGACTTCCTCCACCGTCCGTTGTCGTTGTTTGGTTGAAGTGTTACTTGTTGTTTTTTCACCTGTGGCACTACGAAAAAAAGGTGTATTCTTTTGGTGGCGAGAAACAAAAATACGTGCTGGTACGGTGGTTGTAAACAACCTAGCAATCAATTGTAACACCGCCAAACGCAAGGAAAGTATTGGTGTATTACTGCCCGGATTCCTACTGCCAGGAATTCCAAAATCGGGTTCATCGTCACTGCTTTCAGAGTACATGTCGCCCGGTGGATTGGCAGAAGTTGATGGGTCCATTGAATTGGCAGAATCTAACAAGTTCAGAGTGACTTTCGGCCATGTTTCACGTAACAAACGAAGAATGCAACGAATGCCATTACCACCTCTTGGTTTGTCTTCATACGTAGCAGATGCAAAAGTCAATTCTCTCAACAACCATAATGCCAACTCACTGACCGGTTGCTGTGGTGTGTTTGCTGTAACCCTTTGTCCTCGAACTGGGTGCGTTCCTTCAACACCATGCGCAAGTCGAGATAAATCAATGCTGGACCGTACAGCATTTAATATCAAACGCCATCCTTGTCGTTTTTCGAAAGCGGCAAATTCACGTTCATCATCACTTAATGTTAACATTCCAATGATTTCAAGTGTCGTCATCACATTGTTATGCAAACAAACCGCTGTTTCTTGAGTGGGTCGATCGCTGCTTTTGTTTTCATAGTAAGGCCCATTGTTGTGACTTTTATTGTTGCTGTATTTATCCTCGTTGTTGCTCTCCACATGATCAAAATCCATAGAAAACATGCCATTGTCACTGTTTCCACTTCCACGTGACCATCGAAGCAGCGATGGCCATCTTCGGAGTAGACGCAATTGATCTCCCAATATGTCCAACAGCAAAGCAACGGCACCCATTTGAAGTTGTGTTCCTGCACTGTGAGCATCTCCTATTAAAGCACTGACTGTATTCAACAAACGTCCAATGTGTTTCATCGTCAATTCAACAAACATGGCAGGATGGTTGATCACCCATGAATCAATTGGTAAGTGTTGCGGGCCCTCAACAATGGACAAAAGAAATGGTTTGATGCAAGTAATGTAATGTTTGAGTGTGGTGGTATCGACATGGAGCAGCGGCACCGCAGCATGCCGAAGAAAATTATCCATTGAATCCATTCTCATTCCCCATTCTGATGGAGTCCCTGTAAAAAGAGGCATCAGTTCAATGTTTGTCACACTGTGCAGAGAAAAATGCACTGCACCAAAGGTCTGAGCGTATGTGGTGTTTAATGGATTGATTTTGATGAAATCCAACAGACAAAGCATTGCGTGTCTAACAATGGCTTGATCCTGTGATTCCACCAGCAACTTTACAACAACATGAAGCGATTTTGCATCTGACAATAAACCATCTTTGGCTGTCTTGACTTTTAAATTCTTGTTGCCATTGACATCCGTGACAGTGCTTGTGCCCACCATCAAACGAAGCATAGCCGTAAAAAAACTTTGTAGATCTTGTTCAATTGCTACGACAACATCATCTTGCGTTAATTCCACTTCAGACCCGTCGTGCGTTGAATGAATACCACCTCCATCGCCACCACCACCATCCTCGGAAGAAACTGATAAATCACTTCTGGACTTTGATCGACGGGACAACCTCCTTCGTGAACCCAGTTGCGTGGAAACGAGTTTTGCTGGAATATTGAGTAAAATATTATAACCACCAAATGTAGCAAAATCATTGGTTGCAACGCTATCAACCAGCATGGTTTGCAGTGCTCCTAACATTTCCAATACTTGTTCTTGACGAACCACTGCTTCTTCCAGTTCTTGGTGAAGCATTTGAGTCAGTATGTTGAGGGTACCTTGACTGCGCATGAAATCTTGAAACAACACACTGTCAGTACCGGCACTTCGCATGCTGTTTGGCACTGATTCCGGTGATGTGCTCAGTGCAAGATGACTTGAATCGGACAATGAGCTGGTGCTCGAGTAGGAGGCATGGTTTGAGGGTGAAAAAGGTGTGGTGTTTTTTTTTCGTGCACGACCAGCACCAACGACTTGGTCTTGGTTCAAGAAGGGGTCCTCTTTCAAAGCAAGTTTTGCACGTTTGAAACATTGTCCCAATTGTTCGGTGGTTGGACGACCGAGCACTTTTTGTGTATTGTGCCTCCTGCTTCCATCAATGCTGGACCAATGATGATTGGTATAATTTGTACGCATGTGATCAAGATTGTTGCCAAAATTTTCGGAATTCCTGGGAGAACCACGTCCTCCAGATCGACCACTTTCTCCGTTGTTGCTGTCCTCTCCTGTACCCTCACCACTGCCAACACTGCCACTGGCACCATCGTTGTTATTGCCGCCGTAGCCATTGCCACCGTTGCCATTGCTGCCATTACTGTTGCCGAGCAGGTCCACGCCATTGCCGTCTCCCACTGTTGAAGGGTGTGTGTCACCCCCTTCTCCTTCAACCCATGGCATGAGTTTTCCAAGTTCTCGAAACATTGACATCAATCCAATGGTGGCATCTGGTTGATCGGCGGCAGCAGAGCCCTGTGCATTGTCTGAATTTGATTTTGTTTCTGCTCTGTGTTCTTTTCCTTCTCTTTCTCCTTCTTCTCCTTCTCTTTCTTCACCTGCATCTGCCCCCACCACGTGTTGCTGGTGTTGTCCAGCCGTGTTTTCTGGTACCACTAAAAACAATCGCAACGTTTGCATCACGTCGTAAAACAAATCTTCGTCTTTGATGAGAAGAAGACGAAGAATACGTTTGGGACCTTTGGCACGTGCTACATGCAATCGATTGGTAGGTGTCTCTGCCACATGAACTAACGTTTGAAGCACAATTTTTTTGCTTTCAATGTCGTCCACGGCTTCCAAAATCTGCAACAATTTCTTCAATGGGCTTTTTGTGTCGGGTTTGTCGGGTTTGTCGGGTTTGTCGGTCTTGTTGCTTTTGGTCTGGGTTGTTGTTTCCGCCACCATTGTTTGGTACTTTCGTTCACGAAGCAGCACTTCAAGCATGACAAGACAATCGTAGACGATGGTTGCATCGCCACTTGCCGGTGTGCTACGAATGGAAGCAGCACGCCGGGCCAGCGATCGCCTGGAACTTGACAGTTGGTCCGCGTTGGAACCTAACAGGCAAGCATCCAAGAGGCCCAGCACAACTTCACTGCCGTCCCCACCGTACACTCGGTCAAATGTTCCTGGTTCAAGTATTAAACCACTGGCCGGGGAAGACAACGAAGAAGGGGCGGCGGGTGAATTGCCGGCAAAGGTTTCACAAGAGTACCGTATGTCATTCAAGAAAATGATTAATTTCATACGAAAATGATCGCCCAACCGAGGCACTGCCGTGTCGCGTTGTTTTTTTTCTTCGCTCGACACTCCCGAGTGCACTGCATCGTCTTCGTCGTCGCCGTCTCTTTCTTCCTCGCCCTCGCCCTCGCCCTCGCTTTCGTCCTCATCTTCGACGTCCGCTTCGTTGGCGGTGTTGGCACTCTCTTCTCGGTCGTCGTGGTCGCTGGTGGTGGAAGATACGTTGGAAGACACAGGGCGGCGCTGTTCACGATGGGTTCTTTTGTCGACTAATTTTTGTTTGACTTCGAAGAGAATCACTTGACACTCTTTGAATTCACGGCGGAGGCGGCGTGAGGCAATTTTCGAACGAAAGTAGGACAGCATTCTGAGCAAAGATGCGCAGTGCAGTTTGGTGAAGGAACAACGGCCGCTGTTGCGTTGGAGAATGGAGCAATCTAAACTAAACCTGAGCGAGATGCAGTTCAGTCAATGGAACGGATGCCGTTGGAGATTGGAGCAATCTAAACTAAATCCAGTCAAGGAACGGCCACCGTTGCGTTGGAGAATGGAGCCGCCGTTGCGTTGGAGACCCTCGTGGATCAAATAAAAATATAGTTTGCAAGATTTCAAGACAGGAGCCATTTAGCCCCCCAATTGAATCATGGCCAGGATCAAATAAAAATTGCAACCCGCCAATAAACCTGGCACACAAATGCCTCCGCCAACCTAAACCTGCCCACAGGTCATGTATTCAGAACAACACACACGTAGATTGTTGTGTTTCAACGCCAGCAATCCAAAGTCCATTGACACCGCCCAAAGAGTAGTCCAACTCAGCATCGCCATAACTGGAGTCACCCCACCAACACCAGCCACCCTCGCACGTTTTCAAACGTACTATGAGAATCGTCCGGTGCGTCAATCACTGGATGGTAAAGTGTTGTTGTTTTACAATTACTGCGACATCTTGGAACCACACAAATTGTTGGAGTGGCAGAAGACATTGACAAAGTTGCTGCGACTCCGTGGACGCGTGCACGTTGGTTTGGAGGGCATCAACGGGACCGTGGGTGGATCCCGTGAAGCCGTAGCGTTGTACATGTCGGCGTTGCAAACACATTCAGTCTGGTCGAGACATTTCGCAAACACAGACATGAAACTATCATCCGGAGGCCATCATTGTTTTCCCAATATGTATGTCCGGTTGTGCACCGAAATCTGCCAGATGAATGCTTCACCAGAAAAGATCACGTGGCGAGACCAGTGCCACCATTTAACGCCACTTGAGTTTCACGAACAGATCAAAAGCATTGGTAGCACATCGACAAGGAACGACAGCAGCGACAGCAGTGGTAGCAATGGTAGCAGTGGTAGCTCTTTGCATGCCGACTCGGAGTTGCTTGACGTCAGAAATCATTACGAAAGTGAGGTGGGGCAATTTGACGGTGCCGTGAGGCTTCCTACCCGTCATTTTACTGATTTTCCAAAAGTGATAGATACATTAATTGAGACAATGCAATTGCGTGAGAAAAAGGTCTATATGTATTGCACTGGTGGCATCAGGTGTGAAAGAGCCAGTGCGTATATGAGATCCAAGGGAGTGAAAGAGTGCTATCAATTGAGTGGAGGAATTCATAAATACACAGTAGAACTGGGTGATCAAACATTGTTCCGAGGGAAGAATTTTGTCTTCGATCGACGTCTGTTAACCGAACGTGTTGGAACAACAGTGCC
>Ga0115007_10002159_pt1 | contig 12272 bp, 2 predicted proteins | sample ArcOceMetagenome_2_FD_87166 | JGI IMG/M metagenome (GOLD analysis project Ga0115007, IMG submission 87166) | Marine eukaryotic phytoplankton communities from Arctic Ocean - Arctic Ocean ARC135M Metagenome | ecosystem: Environmental > Aquatic > Marine > Oceanic | place: Arctic Ocean | collected... | reverse complement strand
TATTCCTTCTGTGCCGACACTGATTACATTTTTGATCTGTTCTTCTTTTCATCTTTTCATTCCCCCGAATGTCCGATCATTCTACCTCGATCCTGTACTGCACATGTCCCACATCCCACATGTATATCGATGACTCCCGCGATGACTCCTCCTCCCGGGGTCCTTCTCTCCAAGATAGGATTGTACATAAGATTAAAATGTGGATCTTTCTTTTCCTCCTCTTCCTCAACCTCAACCCCTGTATGGGAGCAGCGCCGACGTCCACCAAGACCCCACCGCCGTACATCTCCCTCACCGACAACCTCAACGAACCAAAAAATGTGGGCTGGTGCCTCGACCTGCAGGGGTGGGGGAAATCGATCAAGTTCACCGATATGCAGGTGCATTCGTGCAAAGACTCTGGTGGCGATGTGAATTTTTTCCCAGCGAACGGCATGATCAAGGGAGCGGCTGACGCCGACTCACATTGTGTCAAAGTTCAGAAAGCAGAGACTGGTGCTGGTCTCGATGCACCAACGTGCGACACGTCCGACCCCCTCCAAAAATTTGTATACTGTACGGACGGAACCATTCGAACAAATGAGAATCTATGCCTTGTGGCAGGAGAGACGATACATAAAGCAGGATCGTGGAGTGCCCGCGACCTTGCCATTGAGGATTGCGAGAAAGCCACTGAGAGTCTGCGGCAGTGGTCCTACACCGAAATAGGTGGAAATCGTGTCGACCACGGCACCCACAACTGCTCGACCAAACCAGCATGCACGGCAGGATGTTCCTCCCCTGTAAAATCGAGTGGGCATCGGGTCCAGCAGCGGCTTCCTTTGCTGGTGGCAGTTGGACTGGCTTGCTTTGTTTCGTGGTAACTCGATTCACAAACACGAGGAAGAAAAAGTTACGTATGCACTCTTCGATATTTTGGGTCGCTATATTTATTTCCCCTCTGCTCCCAGTGTAATTACATACATACATACATATATGTACTAGTATATTTTAAACAAAGTTATTTCATAAACATGTATAGTATATGTACATATGTATGTGTACATTATTTCATTATTTACTGTGTACGTGTCTGAAACACGAATTATTAATTTACAGTTTTTTATCTTTTTTTTCTTCTTTTTGCTGCATGGCCTACTGTAGCTAGCCTCGGGTTTTACATATTCCACGTGTAAATTACACGTGGAACCTGTACATACATATCTGTCGTCTTCCCCGCACACCCACAACTCACACCGACACCATCGTCACTTTCGCTTTACCTTTGCTTGCCTTCAGTGCCCCGAGCAACCCGCCTTTTTTCTCCTTCTTGCCTCCCGCCGACTTGTTGTACACACCCAACATTTTAGCATTCTTTTTCGCCAATTTCTTGTGCGTTGGCATCTTCTTGGTGAGTCTTCGCGCACCACCGACCGGCAATACGGCGACCGACCCAGTCGTTTTAACAACATTGGTTTTGGCTTTTTTTCCCTTTCTTTCACGTGCTTTCTTCTCGGCCGCCAATTTTTTCTCTTGCCTTTTCCCCAACATGATCTCTTCGTAATTTTTCCATGCCCTCATCGTTTCCTGACACCCACCGATCAATACACGTAGGATCGCACCCATAAACATAAATGTAATAAACCATTTTACAATGCCTTTGCTGGACGCCTCGCCCTCCGTGGAATTTGCGGTGCATTGGTACGCCAAATTACCGATAAAAGCAATGGACGTTGCAAACAAACACCAATGTTGCAACAGATTCAAACGATCGGATTTAAATGGTTTGTAATTCGAATGCATCGCCCATGACATGACTGACAAAGCAAAAGCCGCCGAGCACTGAACAATGGCCGATTGATACAACAGCACCAAACCGGCGGTCAACGCCATCTTGTGCACAATAATTTGAGCTTCCCACCAATATGCGTGCGGTTTATACGGTGTGTACAAAAAACCATATTGTGCCACCACAATGGGGTCAGCCAACATGTTTCTTCTTTTGTACAACACATACAATGTGAAAGTGGGGAAACCAAAAACATAAAAGGCCATCATGAACATGGCAAAATAATGGTACCCATTGAATGGGAAACAAGTCAACCGTAAATCAGGCCTCAACCACAACGTACCTTCGATGCGCAAACATTTAAACATGTTAAACGTTTTGACCGAAGAAGGTTGGTGTTGAAATAAAAAGACATAATACGCGGCCATTGAACAAATGGCTTTTAATCGAACCAAAGCACTCATTTTTGACTTTCGAAACGATCGGACAGAAAACAAACCTTTTTTCAATCCAGTCCAACGTGCTTTCCCACCAACCTTTCCACCGGGGCCCGCTTTTGCACCAAACATCGCGAGCACATTGTTTCCCCCTTTGCTTGCTTTGTCCTTTTTCTTTCCTTCTTCATCACTGTCGTCGGAATCGGTATCTTCGTCGGAATTGTGTTCCATTTCTTCCAATATTGCTTCCAACGCAGCTTTTTGTTTTTTGGAAGATGCCAATATTTTTTGTAATTTTTTTCGAGATCGTCTTTCTTTCCCACCATTGGCATCACGTGCTTGCAAAATTAAAAATACGACAATGTATACAATAATGACGATGAAAACCATCATAAATATGACACTCATGTCTGCCACGTATTGTTGGTAATATGTCATTTGGATCAAACACGGTATACCAAACAATTCAATTAAATCAAAATTAAACATTGAAAAATATTGTGCAAAATTAAAACCAACATTCATGCTTGGAATTTCCAACGTGTACACGTCTTTGATAGCACTCATGACTTGTACAAAATTCACTAAAATTTTACCAACACGGGATAAATCTTTGGCAACATATCGAAGCGATCTAAATTTATACAAAATCAATCCACTGCCAGCCAAAACCAAAAAGATAACTGTCAATTTGACACCAACACTTCCACCAGTTATTTCTTTGCAGGTTGCGCAACCTGTTGAAGTCATGTAATGTGAACCCTGAAAACAAATAGCGCATGCAATGCCAGTGTGGCCATGTTCGGTGGCGCACCGTTCGGTCAATTGTCTTTCAGCAAGATTGGCTGCTTCTAAATCCGTGCCATTCATGTAATAGCGGTCCACTTCTGGTGGATTTTCCGAGCCCAAACAAGCTTGACGATATGGACAGCGATACCATTTAATCACACCACCATATGCATGTCGTCTGGCGGCATGTGTTCCAGTATATTGATACATTGTTTTGTCAATGGGTTCAGTTTCGCCATCTTCTTTGTCAAAATCACCACGTTTGCCAGAGTAATACAATCGATCCACAAAACCATCATGGCCAGTCAATTGATTGTTCAGGGAAGATTTTTTATTTGGCAACAATGCACCATCTTCAACACCTAGATAATTTTTTCCGGTCATAAATTGCAATTGTTGCGTACGACTTGGTCGCCAACTCCCCATTAAACCGCGCAATTCCCACCACGCTCTTGGTGCATCTTTTCCTTCCGCGTAACATCGATCCTCTTCCGTTTCAACGGTGCCCGTTGATTTGGCACAGTTTCGACAATCCGCACCAATAGGGCAGGGCAAACATCGCCATTCCCATGGGTCCTGCAAATCTTCCTCGTACCTCCATGCATGTTCTTTGGTCAATTTAAAATTATGCCGGTCTTTGGCTTTGTCATAAATTCTAGTCGGGTCACGACGAGTTTCTAAATATTCACCGGGCGACGTGACCCAACCTTCTGGACTTGCAGCAATGCATGTGTCAGCCGTTTTCCAACGTTCAAATTTTTTGTATTCGTCGGCCACAGCGCGCGCGTAAATTTGTTTCTTTTTATCTGAATCATAATAGTCAATGACTGCCAGAACTCTGAAAAAATAATTTTTTAAATGTGGAAGTTTGTCTACTTTCCACAACAATTGACATGGTGGGTTTAATTTACCGACATCACTTGAATGTTCGATGCGACCACAGGAAGCTTCCACGCGTGAACTTGGCAATGGAAACCCTTGTGGGTAATAATTTGGATCATAACAATCCATGTCTGGATCTTTGGTAGGGTCGAGTTGATGACTGGTTTCTGGAAAGTTTGTTCCACAACCGTCGCCATCATTGAAATCACCTGTTTCATCATTACCAAACATGTAACTTGTTATTTCAACAAAATAATACAACAATTTTCCATTGACAAATTCTGGTGGATCCCATTCAATTTTAAACCAACGGGGTGGCGCGGCTTTGCCATACAAATCAAATGGATATTCTAAATTATCTGGAAAGTCTGGTATTTCTGGTACGGTTACTGTTGTGTTTGAACCGTTTTCTCGAAATTCCAATGGTACTTCTCTTTCCATCCATGGTGCCATGACTTCTTTGTTGTATGTGTGAAGAACACTTGTGGGTGGGCGTTGGTTGGCAGCACACAATTGACTTTTACATGCACCATGTGTGCAAAGATTGATAGCTCTGCTTCTACATTCATGCATCCAAGCATGTTCAGCAACAGAACATTCATCAACAGTTTTGTTTGATTCTTGTCCTTGCCAATTGTATTCAACGGGACTAAAGCCCAATTTTTCACTAAACAATATTTGTTTAAATTGTTCCAACGTTAATTTTGCATCTGGACCGCCCGATATGGTTTTCCAGGCAAATTCTTCAAAGGCTGCACCAAATTGAATTCTTTTAAATTCCATGTATTCTTCTTCACTGATCAACCCATCCTCGTCCAGGTCGTAATAATTATAAAAACTATAATTAACCATCCAAGGCGAACCCAATCCAGGTACTAATTTTCTTCCATATTTTTTTTCCACATCACACTTAGACGCCACATCTTTCTTCGATGCAAAATCAATGTTTGGGTCATCAGGAAAGAGACCATTGTCGCAAGATTTTAAATCTTCCATTAACGCGTTGTAGGCATTCATAGCTTCAGCGACATCTTGTGGGGTACCAGTCATGTTTTTCAGTGCTGTTTTTGTTTCCTCTTCGAGGTCTTGCAAAGTTTTTTCTGTACAAACTTTGTTTGTGACAGAATCACATCGTTCTTGGCCTTCGGCGGCATTTTGTCCTCTCAAACATGCGATGCATCCGGTTGATTTGATTTCCGGTTGATATCGATCAATGGGACATTTGTCACATTCTCCGTAGCAAGATTTTCGAAGGATGGCCTTGTTGCACCATTTCCCTGTGTCTGTGTTGCACCGTGGGTCATCACCAGTCCAACCCCAAAAGACCAATTCTGGGCAACGATCGAATTTATCATTTGAATTTGGATTTGCGATTGCACATGTCACTGTGGCCAACAATCGACCATCTTCCACTACACCAAGATCGACGACATCTGTAGAAATGTCGTTGCCACTGGCACCATAACTTCGGCGTGGTTTTACAATCACCGTTTCGTTTTGAGTCGGTAAGCTTCGAAGGATTACATCCAAATCAATGTGTACATTCATTCTATTTATACACGCACCATCTTCAAACGCACAGACTTGAGGTTGAAACCTTTTGTTGGTTGGGTTGAGGCATTCTTCTGCTTCGGAAAATGTGGCACACTCCCCGTCCAATGCAGTTAATTCCGCTGCACTTTTCTGAAATCGCCACATGTTGTCGTTGGTATTTTGAAAGAAACCTGTTACGAAAGCGTTTCTGGAGTCGGTATCTTTCCCATATCCATCTGTGTATATATAATCAAATACGTTGTCGTTGTCCGAATCAACACGGCAACCTACTTGGCCAAAGAAATCGCAAGTCATGCATTGCCTGGTGTTTGGTCCTTGGTTTGCGGCGTTTAATGTTGATTTTCCCAAATACCTTTCAAGTGGACAAAATGCACAATCGCCTTCCGAAGCCACTGTCAAATCTTTGGAACGACAACTTATTGGTTTGTCGTCGTCGGTCGCTCCTTTCATGTTTACTGACGGGGCATACAGCATATCTTTACGTAACACGGTGTAAAATTCATTGGGGTCACAAATGTGACCAGGAATACAAATCTCACACGCGGAAGCACCTTCCTCGTAATCTTTGTGACGAGAGACTGTGCCTGGTTCGCACGATTTGCATGACGTTTGCATTTGTTGTGGGGCATCAAAACCCGATGGACAATTATAACACCCAGGCATCAATGCTTCTTCGTTGAATTTACCCGCCGCACAAAGTTTGCAACTAGTAGCACCAACCTCACTGGCATATTTGCCAGCTTGGCAATCATAACAATCGGTTTGTCCACTGATAGATTGTGCTCTACCAGATGTGCAATCTACGCAGGATGTTCCTTTCTGTTCCTTGTTGTATTTTCCAATGGCACAGTTTTCACATGATGTTGATCGTTCTTCCTCTGCAAATTTACCAGGGTCGCAAATGACTTTGACTCCATCATTGCACGCCGTACCCGCCTCACATGGATCCAAATTTGTACATTGTAACCCACACTCTGTGCCCGGATTTTCACCGGCAGTCACATATCCCGGAGGAACAACGAATCCGTCTGCGGTACCTTCTGGGCAATACAATTTGACGGTAGCATTTGCGTCCGAACAACTTAATTCTAAAGCTGCACCTAATGGGCACTTGAATCCAGCTTTGCAATTTTTGCAAGACGTTTGTCCGAGTTCGTTTTGATACTTTCCACCTTCACATTCCCGGCAGTTTTTGGTACCATTTAAATCTGCATATTTACCAACAGCACAGGGCGTTTTCGGTTTTCCGTCAATGCATTGATGACCTACGTCACAAAGTTTAGTAGAATCAAATGTACTGGTATCGTCTTCACTGGTACCTAACCCCAATAAATCAGAATTAAAAGCATAATAGCCATTGTTCACAGGATTTGAGACAGATGTACCAATTGGACAATATTTTCTTCCAGACACTCGAGCCAGTTCTGAATCACAAAGAGCACTTGCTGCATTCAGTGATTTCGGCGCAATACCATTGCATTGATTGCCTTTGGGGCAGTCTTCACAACGTTCTTGTGCATCGTTCCATTTGGAACCAGGTTCACACGCATTGGTTGATTTGGATGAACCACAATCGGGCGTACATTGATAAGCACCGACTCCAGCACGCCATCCCTCGGGACACGCAACACATGTCGGTGAACCAGGATTTTGAGCGTAATAATTTTTGGCACAACTTTTGCATGGCACAACACTACCATTTTGCGTTTGATAGTGACCAATGACACATGCACGGCAATGTGCGTTTCCTGTTCCAGCGTCAGCACCACCGGTGGTTGTTGTTAAAGGTTTGAAAGCTTCATACCCAGCTGGACAATCTTTACAGACCTTGGTCGCATTCACATCTGTAAATTTACCTTCCTGGCAGTTTTTACATTTGCCCAAGCCTGTTTCATTTGCGTACAGTCCTGGTGTACATTTGGCACAGGAGGGTGGTGCAGCAGTTTTATTGGTACTAAAATAACCTCGTGGGCATGATTTACACGAAGTTTGCCCAAGTTCATCTTGAAACATGCCTTCTGTTTTATCACAAGTCGCGCAATGACAAATCACACAACTCTCGCGCTCACTTGTAGCTTCGGCCCCCATGTATCCTTGCGGGCATTCAGAACATAAATTTGAACCTTCGTGGACCACGTATTTGCCGTCAGCACATTCGGTACAAAAAATAGATCCTTTTTCTGCTGAATACAGTCCGGGTTGACAAGACGTGCAATTGGAATTTTTAGCTTGCTCGGTGTTGTAGTACCCAGGGTCACAATCAATGCATCGAGGCATACCTGTTACGGGAGCATATTTGCCTTCAACACAATCATTGCATGCTATAGTTTTCATTTTTGTTTGAGCTCGTCCAATGGGACAGGCCGTACAATTGCCCATTTCTTTGGTTTTGCTATAATATCCTGGTTGGCAATCCAAACATTTTGACATACCCAATGCATCCGTAAATCTTCCGCGGGCACAACCTTTGCAACGCAATGAAGCAACTGTTGTAACGTAAAAACCTAACCTGCAATCTCTGCAAACGCTCAACCCCAATTCGCTGCTGTATGTGCCTGGATGACAATCAAGACAAGCACTATATCCTCTCTCATCACTGTATTGGCCAATGGCACAATCAATGCATTGAGTAGAATTTAAACGATTTTCATAAGTGCCCGTTGCACACTGGGTACAATTTATTTTACCGATTTCATTGCTGTATCGACCAAAAGGGCAATTTTTGCATGTCCACAGCCCCAACACGTCTGCGTGTCGTCCAATGTCACAACCAATGCAGGATCGTGGCAACGTTGCATTGACACGAGTGCCCGTTGCACAGAGAGCATGCGTATAAGTTCCAACAGACGGCGACGAATATACACTGGTTTTATCGTCGTCGGCACAGACTTCACGTATTTGAAATACAAATTCCGTACCTTCGTTTTCTAAGGCATTTGGGTGTACATGCAAACTCTCGGCTTCACAAAAAGTTGAAGCAGAAATTAATGTTGATGACCCTGGGACATTGAAATTACAGTCTCCTTGAGCTTGAGACCACGCATCGGTCCCTGCAATAGATACTTGAACTTCCCAGCGTTGAAAAGTAGATTGTGAAGAAATACATGAACTGTCATCGGGTGTCCAGCTTACTTTCAGTGTATCACCGGCGCATTCGGTGCAGGTTGTTTCCGAAGAAACAACTGGAGGCAAAGAATTTGAAGCAAGCGTGAATGTCACGGGTGTTGGTGTAGACCAATAACTTGTTGACATTGGATCAGTGCACTTTTCTTGAAACCGAAAGATGTACCCACTGTTCGGAATGAGGTTGACAGCGGTACAAGAAGTCTGAGATCGATCGCTTTCAGTACAGCCAGACGTTGTGTCCCATCGAGTGACTGTCCCACCACTGCTTACATTACCAAGTGCTTGTATTTTTGTCCATCTGGCATTGATTTCGGCGTTGTATTTGTCATTTTCCGTACCCGCCTGAGTTGAGTCAGGGTGGCTGCTTGTAATTGCAGGTACTTTAATTTCAAAGGATGTTGGTGTTGGTGTTCCTTTAACCACCCAATCTTGGTTAAAGTCCGGTTGGTTTGAACCTGTAATTTGAACACGATCGCCGTCTTGCAATACAATTGCACCAGCGTGCACAATCGTTCCAAAACTTTCTCCCGTTCCACCCGTACCTTGTTGAATGTTGGTGAAAGAACTGGTCATTGTTGCCAATCCTTGGGTAGTAGATATGGCATTAAAATTAGTGAACGACGATTCAGAATTACCACTACCACAGTGGTTGGGCGAACTTGATTCATAATCAATATCGAGAGTGATATTTTTACGAGTGGCATCGTCTAAAACAATTGAATCTGGGGGAGAAGGTCCAGCTACAGTAGTTTGATGAAGTTTTTCCCCAATATTCGGAGCATTTTGTTTGAGCAAAGCAGTGCTGCTTGGACTGGAAGAATCACTGTCAACATTGATTCCAACCACTGCAGTAGCACAAACTTCTTGCACTCGAAATTGATATGTACTACTGTGTGCAAGACCTGATGTCAAACAACTCAGTGTAGTCCGACTAGTCAAACCAACGCACCCACCATTTTCGGCCCAACTTGTTGCAGCTTCACGTTTAAACTCAACCAACCATTTACCAAAACTACTACCTGCTTCGTCACAGGGGTTGGTACCAGCAGTCCAATCAATTTGCATACTGTCACGAGTAATTGTAGTTTCATTGATGGCTGGTTGCCCAGGAGCATCGGCCGACTCTCGCCATGTACGACGTGTGGTTCCATCAACCCAAGCACCATGACGAGTAGCATCTGTGCATACTTCTCGAACTCTGAATACGTAATTGGTGTATTCAACTAAACCGGTTGCCGTACATGATACGGTAACATTGCTACGGGTACTGGAAGTAGCAAGGTCACCGCAACTACCGGCTGCACCGACAAAACTGCCGGTTCCAGCTTTTTGTTCAACTTCCCACCCTTGAAATGTAGATCCAGCTTCAACACAACCACGAACATTGGGAAGAAAATGAACATCCATCCAAGCAAAGGATAAATTACCTGTTCCATAAACCAAAGAACCTACCTCCTCGGCTTTATCTGCAAGAGTGTAAACATACCCATCAGCAACTGTTGTGTGTTGATTTTGCGGTATGGCACTTCCTGATACACTTGAACGAACAGCAGAAGTACACTGCTCGAGTACTTTGGCTTTGTACATTTTATTCGAAACAATGCCTGTTATTTCACAGTTCAATTGTGTTCTTACACCAAGATCTGATTGTTCGCAACCAGTGGGTTGTTCTGTCCAAGTGGATTCATCGGATGCCATAATAAAAACTTTGAAATAAGAAAATGTTGTTGCTGCTGTGATACAAGACACATTGTTTGAAGTCCAAGATAATAATAATCTGTTATGATTCAAGACTGGCGTTGCTAATTTTATTGATAAAGGTACTGCTGCATTAGATGCATACGTCGTCATTTCGGGGGAGGTCACATATGGACCAGAAGCAATGGGTAAAGTACAACTTTCACGTAATCTAAATTTGTATTTGGTTTGTTCAACCAGACCTGTGCCAACGCAAGATCGATCAGCGTATAGATCCTTTTGACATCCTGTTGTACTCGTCCAATCAAATTCACCGTACGGTGGTACACCATGCATCATTTCATATTTAACAAAACCTTGGTTCACGTCAGTGCAACCTTTTGAACCAGGTATCCATGTGATGCCAATGCTTGTTGCTGTGATATCTGTCACGCTCAGAGTTCTGTTGAATTCTTGTACCGCACTCACAGTTTCTCTGCACAACGCATTGGACGAAGTGGTGGTCCATTTGACAGATTGAGCAAAAATTTTCTGCATCACAAGAGGGGCAACATCCCAATTGGATGCAGGAAGGCCAAATGCAACACGTTTTCCTTGGAGCACAATTGCACATTGATCCATTGCAAACACAGATGGGTTACCTGATTCCTCAGATACTAAAAGTTCATGAACCCCAGGGATTAAAAGTTCAAATGATCTCATTTCCGTCGGTCGGTTACCCTCTAAATTAACGGTATCATAATTGTCAAGTAAAGTGGCTATCATTGTGGGTTGTGTTACTTGCGTATATTTCAAATAACCCAATGTCTCAATGGTGGGTGGTGCTGCTACTGCTCCAATTTTAGCCAAGAATGAGGGTTTCAACGCGACTATGCCAATCTCTTCAAATGCTATTTCAATGCCAAAGCTGTCTGCCACTGAATCAGAGACCACTACAGCTGTAATATTCAATGCTGGAAAAGCAACCTCAGTTCTTTCTTCGTGGCCAGCTTTAAAATGTTTGTCGGTCTCTGCGAAATGTGCATTGAATAGACCACTGCCTTCGAGTACACGTTTTACATAATTATCCCCCAACGACCAAGTTCCTGTAATTGTCTTTGCAGCATATATCAAGATGTCTTGTTTCGCACACGACGAAATGTCCAAAGTAAACGTTTCATCTGTTTTCCCATTGATGCTATTGACGGGCGTTGGTCCAACAAGACTTGTAGTGTCATCCGCATAACAAACAACTTGGTATTGACCAGATGCACCCCAACTACCGGGTGGTGCATCTACGCGATACGTGCCAAAAGGAAGACAATATGGATGATTGCTATTCAGACCGCTCGACGAATATTCCCCTGATCTTCGACCAACGTAGGTATTTGTATCACCAACGTAGGTGTTTGTATCAACTGGTGATGTGTCAATACGCTCAACAATTTTCCAATTGATTTCGGAACCAGTACCCGCTTTGATTCGGATGTATACTTGCACACATGTTCTTGGATCAACTGGTGTAAATGTTGGAAGTTCAAAATTTGATGAATCGGTGATGTCGCCATCGTCGTTGTAGATGCCAATGCGAATGTCACCAGCAAGACCATTGCCCCATTGTGATGTTAATTTTTGTACGGCTGCGACTTGAGGTGCTAAATAAACATGATATCCTGTCCATGTATTAACAGATGCCACCGTCAAAGATGTGCATGTACTGTAAGTAATGCATGCTTTGTTGTCGTTACCACTGCATGCTGGATCAGTATCTGGACAATACGCAAAATATTTGCAGGTAGCTCGAGCTTCGCAATCGGCTTCACAAGCGTCAAGACTAGCTTGAACAGCAGTGGCAAGAGGTGTACCACTGCATTTTCCATACACATCTTTTAATTCTCTTTTGGGCAGCACTGACTCTTGAAAGGATGGATTTTGTATGCCAACCAAAGTAAATGCAATTTTAATCTCTTTTTCCACACCACCACCATTGTTGTTGATTTCTCTGTGTCCTTTCATGAGCAGCGTACGAGAATTTTCAT
>Ga0115007_10002157_pt1 | contig 12276 bp, 12 predicted proteins | sample ArcOceMetagenome_2_FD_87166 | JGI IMG/M metagenome (GOLD analysis project Ga0115007, IMG submission 87166) | Marine eukaryotic phytoplankton communities from Arctic Ocean - Arctic Ocean ARC135M Metagenome | ecosystem: Environmental > Aquatic > Marine > Oceanic | place: Arctic Ocean | collected... | reverse complement strand
GATGAATTTACGGCTTACGCTCTACTAAATAGTGAAGTCGAACCTCAATGGACAAAGCTTTCCAAGCCTATCAAGCGTGCTTTATGTACCCTGGTAAATGTTACCATTGACAAGATGCATTGCCAGACATTTTACAAGAAACTGCGTCATGAGTGGTTGATTACCAGTACAGAGAGGAATAAAACCCCAACTACCGCTGAACATATATGTATCACTCCCATCAATGTCGAGTGTGCTATATGTATTAGCACCTACCAACTGGATGGCAAGGACAAAGTCACTACATTGTTATGCGGACATCATTTCTGTACAGATTGCATATTCAAACATATCAATGTACGCGGTAGCCAGGCGTGCTGTCCTATGTGTAGGTCAGCTATTTTACCAGAACCGCAAAATGAAGGAATTGCTGAAGGAGAGCTATCGTTTATCATTGCGAAAAGAGTCAGACGGCGATATGAAAGATGGACAAAACGCGAGAATGAGAGACAGCGAAAGGCACGCCTTATTGCTAATGGTTTCCGGTTCCAGAGTAGTTATCCATAAACAAAAATCCTTACACATTCGCAATAGCCTCATTCAATATTACATTTTTTTTGTTAAATATGTTATTCAATATGTTATTCAATATGTTATTCAATATGAACAAAAAATACAAAAATTGATTCAAAATATAAATAAGCAATGATATTATTTAATACAATATGGGTAGATTTTATAATGGTGATATTGGTGGAAAATTTTGGTTTGGGGTTCAAGTAAGCGATGATATAAGTAATTTAGTAACAACTGTTCCCACGTTATCTTATAATTGGAAAGTATGTAATTGTATAGCAGAGATAGAAGATGCCGAGTATTGTATACAATGTTATGAAACCATATCAGAACATATTGACGCAGCAAAAGAAGACGATATATATGACGACGAACTTTTATATTATGAAGAACAATCCCTAAGTTATAACTTAGATAAAGAAACACATTATCAGGAATTACTAGATAATATGAATGAATTAAAAACAATAATTACTAAAGAGGTTATTGAAGAATTTGAAAAAATAAAACAAACTGATGACATACTAGACGCATTTACTGGAGTATTTGACGATTCATTAAAAAAATTAAATGAGATTGACTTTAATCATACAGATATTAACAGTATATTTCATGATACCATGAAAACGAATATAAAAAAAAAGCAATCCATACTGATAGCAAGATATACTATTGGGTATCAATTAGAATATTGTTTAAGAACCAAGGAATATTGTAATATAGAATGTGAATACTAGTAAAAAATATATACAAACAAAACTTATTATCGTTATGAAGATCCATATGAAGATCCTTATGAAGATCCCTATTTTTTTTCACTAACTATATTATCCAACGAAAGTGCATTATAGAATTTTTGTACTTTTGAGTTTATTTTAATCTTTGATGGATCGAATGATTTTAAGTATAATCCTTCAATATTTGTCACTCGCGATAACGCAACATAAGATTGTCCACATTCAAATATACCAGAACCAATATCGATTTCAGCTAAATCTATGGTTGCCCCCTGTACTTTATGAATAGTTACAGCCCATGCTAAAATTAAAGGAATCTGTTGAATTGAAACGCATGGTATATTTTCACTAACCCATGAATGATAAGAAATAGTACGCAGATTGCCATTATTAAACTTAACAACTGGACACCCAGATTCTCTATGAAAATGAGTGATTATACCCTGACTTCCATTACATATTGGTGTATCTTTATTATCCATATCTATATTTACTATACACATAACCTGCGCGCCCACTTTAAGGGTTATCTGTTTTTGACAATTTATACTTTTTTCAAGATGAATGAATTCCATGTCAATATTTTGTTTAGTTACATTGATTAATTTTGCCTTTTGTTTAACTGTCAGATCATCGTCTAGAACGCGTTCATGTTTCAAATGAAAATGTTGTTCTTTACCGCTCAATAAACGCAATGATTCGTTGTTTATTCTTTCTACAGGTGATTTCAATGGTAAAATAATAGTAGGTCTAACATTATCCGTACCAATTGGTAATACTTTATTCACACATTCATTTAATTTTACCAATGACGACTTTGTAATAATTCCAACTCTCAATTTGTTAAGTATTTTTGAATATACCGGATCTTTCTGCCTGAAAATCTTTGTAAACTGAATTTGATTCTCTTTAATAAATACTTTGTTGAATAATTGAGATTCAAAACAAAATTGTTTTGATGTAGGATCGTCATTATCTCCTACAGGAGGCAATTGAAAGAAGTCGCCCGAAAACACTATTTGAATTCCACCAAAGAGTTTATTATTTTTTCGTGCCTTTCGTGCGGTCAATTCCATTAATTCAAACATTTTATATGACATCATACTGATTTCATCTACAATAAGTACATCTACTTTGCGCCAATTTTTCCGCTTATATTTATTATCGGCAATTGTTCCAGCGATTACATTATTATTACCTTTTGCTAATCCAAAACTTCCCCACGAATGAATTGTCTTCGCACCACATTCAAGTAAAACCGCAGCACATCCTGTCATAGCACATACATGAATCTCATTATTTTTGTATTTAGAAGTTTCTACTATTTTTCTAATGAACATAGACTTTCCACATCCACCAGGGCCGGTAATAAATATATTTTCATTATTTTCAAATTTAGCGAACGCATAATTTTGTTCATCAGTAAATTCCATCCTATTATTATTATTATAGATTAACATCTCCAATTAATCAATTTTATTAAAATTATATAATAATGATTTTAATAATGATTTTAATAATTTAGTAAATATTAAACAGTTCTGGGTACTCGTTTATTTTCATTATGAGTCTCGCACATAAGGTTATATCCAAGAATACCAGTAACATTCTTTGCTTGGAATTCATGTTTAGCCTCTCTATCGTCTTCTTTGCAGTTATGAATCAAACATGAGATATACTCGCCTTGCACCAAATACTTATAATGAGAACCTTTAACAGAGATTGAACTATGATGTACAAAAACATCAGTAGCACACATCTCACCTGTCATAATTGTAACAAATCCATAACCCGCTTTGTTATTGAACCATTTAACACACCCAGTAACACTATCACTGGTAGGAGCACTTACATCATTGGAAGACATTATACATATATATGTATAACTTCTTTAAACTATTTTAATTTATACTGTTAATTTTTTTAGCAAAAAAATACCTCTAACCAGATATTAATGAGACTACCTATCAATAACATTATTAAATTTGTATTGGCTCAAAGTATGAAATATAATATAGATGAATCACATTCACTGAATCATGCACTAACTGTTTTGAGCAATTCCAAGAAAATATACGATAAAGAAGTACAATATTACGAATATTTAAAAGAGCAAACATGTGTAATTTTTACATCGGCACTAGTTCATGATATATGTGACACAAAATACGCTCCTGGTAAAGAGTCTCTTCAAGAAATAGAATCATTCTTATATGAGAATGCCTATAATAAACCAGACACCGATACAATACTTAGTATTATAGATAATATGTCATATGGGAAAATAAAAAAAAACGGATTCCCAAATATGGGGACTAATCAAAAAGCATTCAATATAGTAAGAGAAGCCGATTTAATTTCAGCATATGACATTAATAGAACCGTTCTATATGGAATTCATAAATTAGATTTAGATTATACAGATTCTGTTCAAAAATCATCTGAATTGTATTTTAATAGAATGGATAAACATAATAGCGATAATCTATTTACAACGGTATACTGTAAAGAATTTTCAGAACAGTTAAACGAATCAGCAAAGAGTGAAATGAAACTAATTCATAACTTAATTGACTCTATTGATGATTGATTTAATAATTGGAACTCCATATACTTTACATAACAATAATAATTACAGTAAGTAATGCTTGTGTCATTACAGCAGCTTTACATCTAATTGTAGTTGGATAAACATCTCCATACCCTAATAAACATCCGGTAATGATAGAAAAGTATACTCTGCTAAAGTACTGTTCAAATACAGATTTTTGAATATTTTCTGATGTATACTCATCCTCTACAGTTTCTTCTATTTTTTTCACATCTTTTTCAATTGAGTCACTCTTTTTATCATAACTAGATCCCTGTAGTTCAAATCCTTCGGTAGATGTATTTTCTTTTTGTTTTTTAATATCCTCCATTACCTTTTCCTTTAATAGTTCCTTTTTAATCAATTCGCTTATACTATTCACACCTGTAAAATCTTCATCAGGATATAACATATATATTAGACTAAACCAAAACATAGAAGATAATATTAAAACAACACGAAAGTAATTTGTACTCACTTTTAAATTAGTAACTAACATCCTTAACATTCTCAACATTGTATTATATATATATATATAATTAATGTGTGCGCTTTTTTAATATAATTTATATATCTAGTCAATTAAAATGAGTGCTAGAGCAATCGCATCACAAAAACACAAGAGAGCTACAGGAACCTTAAATAATGTTGAAGGTTCTGTAAATGGCAATAATGGTTCCAATGGTTCCAATGGTTCCAGTGCTGTATCTATCCCTCAGGCATTGAATATTTTAGAAGGGCATGTATCATCATTACTATCAAAAATGGAATTAATTGATGTTGATAACATTGATGTGAAAAATAAGCTTAATGGAATCCCCCCAAATACGACTGAATTGTTAACAAAGTTGGTTTCTAGTATATCTGATTTAGAGAAAAGTTACAAATCTAATAAAACTGAACTTGAAAATAAGCTTGAAAAACAATCAGTGCATTATAAAACTCAAATTGACGTCATGAACACTAATATTAGAAATTTAAAAAATGATAATATCCTCCTCAAAGAATCATTAGAAAAACAAATATCTGTCTTATCATCTAAGCCAGAATTAGTAGTAACAGATAATGTATCCCTCGGAGAAGAATAAATATAAAATTGAAATATAATTATAGTTATATATCCAATATATAAATTATGGAAATTATTATTCAAGACAAGTTGAAAGCAGAATTATTCATTAATATTTTTCAAAATATCAAATTATTTAGCGATATTTTTACAATTGATATTAATGAAGAAACCTTTTATATTCAGGGCATGGATGCTAGTCATGTATCTATATTTGAAATAAACCTAACACGCGAATGGTTTGATACCTATAACGTATCTAGCTCGACATCTCTAGGAATTAATTCTAGTATCTTTCCTAAGATATTGAATACGTGGACATGTGATCATAATATTAAATTAAATATTATGAAGGATGATTATTTGGATATTGCCTTTGAAAAAATTTCTGGTAATACTGAATATAATAAATATTTTGAAATACCTTTAGTTGATATTGATACAGAAAAATTACATATAACTGATCAGGAATATACAACTGATTTAGAATTTGACAGCAAAAAATTAAAAAAGCTTATAGATGAACTAAGTATTATTGGCGAACACGTTAATATAAAATGTACTGAAAGTGAAGTAAATGCGACCAGTAAATCTTTGGAAGGAAGTATGACGATCAACATTCCATTCAACGATATTGAAGCGTATAGTATCGAAGAAGGAAAACATGTAGACGCCACATTCGCTTTAAAATATGTTAAAAACATGTGTTTATTTAATAAGGTTTCGCCAAATGTGTTGTTACACTTAACAGAAGGATTGCCGATGCAACTTAAATATGAGATGACTGAAAATTCATATGTTAGATTTTACTTAGCACCTAATATCGATGATATGTAGTTTGAATCATAAAAATAATGTATTGATAATTTTTATGAGAATTATAATATATAGTATAATTTTTTTAATATGTGTGATTTTTTACATTCATATCCTATATCATATGAAAACAGCTACAGATGAAAATGTATATGAAATAGATTACACGAACCGAAACAATCTAAGCGAAATGTGTGAACTACGACAACCTTTTACATTTAAATTGGAAAAAAATATTGATATCAATCATAATGTTATTGAGGGTACTGGAACTCCGCTTAATATTTTGAAATCAAAAGCAATTGTCATTAAAAAAAAGGAAAAAGAAAAAGAAAAAGAAGGAATTCCCGAAGAAACTATGACAAAAATATATTCAGAATATAATAGTAAACTGGTTACAAATGATAATATTATAAACGAACTGAAATCAATAGAAGAACAGATAATTCCCGAATTTACATGTAATAATTCATACGATGTAATTGTAAGCGATGATCAATTCAAATCTCCTATAACAAGTAACTTTAATTTTAGAAACTTTTTTCTAGTAACAGAAGGAAGCATAAAAATACGGTTCATGTCGCATAAACATAATAATAAATTCGACAATGATATTGATTACGAACTTATGCAAAACGTTTCGTCATACGATGTATGGGAAAATCCTGATAAATTACATGTATCTGAAATATCAGCAACAAAGGGAGATATGATATATATACCGCCCTTTTGGTGGTATTCTATTCATTATATAGAACCAACTGTCATTGTTAAATATCAATACCGTACAATTATGAATATAGTTTGTAATTTATATCATTACGCATGTTCGTACGTGACAATATCAAAGATTGAAGAAAATGGTAAAAATAAAGATTTAAAAATAAAACAAAATTGAACTGTTTAATTCTCTCTATACATTGTAAAAGAATATCATGAATCAATATAAGTTATCGATTCATGATAGAGATTATAGTAAATGGACAATATTCGATGCTAACACTCATGAAATGGTGGAGGATATAGATATAAATCCAGCAAAAGAACATTTATTTAATGGCGATATATTTACCTATGATGGCACTAAGACAACACTTATTAATTCACTTGTGAGAAATAGTGTCCAAATTCCAGGTGTATTACTACTTGAAGATAAAATATATGGAAAACATAAGAACAAGTATATTTATAAATGTAGCCCAGACGATAAACATATACCAATATTTCTTATAGCACACGAAGAGAAGCGTATAGGGTTTTCGAAAAGGAAAATAAATAGATATATCACATTTCAATTCAAATCCTGGGATTCAACGCACCCAGAGGCTATTATTAAAAACAATATAGGAAACGTTGAAGAAATTATTAATTTCTATGAGTATCAACTCTTTTGTAAAAGTCTCAATTCTTCCATACAAGGATTTGGAAAAGATGCCAAAAGATCCATAAATCTAATAAATACAAAAAAGACATTTGATGATATTATTGAAAAATATAATATAGAAGAGCGAAATGTATTCATATTTTCCATAGATGGACCAGGTACTCAAGATTTTGACGATGCATTTTCAGTTCAGGAATTTGAAGACAAATGTGTCCTTTCAATATATATTACTAACGTAGCAATATGGATGGATGTTTTAGATCTATGGTCTGCGTTTTCCGAGAGAATTTCTAGTATATATTTACCAGACAAAAAACGACCAATGTTACCTACGATACTCTCAAATATATTGTGTTCACTATATAAAGGTGAAAAAAGAATAGCTTTAGCTATGGACATCCATATTCAAAACAACAGCATTATTGATATACAATACTCAAATGTTGCTATCGTAGTGAACGAAAATTATTTATACGACGATATTAATACGAAAAATAAACACTTTGGATTGTTAGAGAAATACGCGAATATTTTACAAAGTATTCATAAGTTATCAAATAAGATGAATGACAGTAAAGAGATTGTAGCATATTTGATGATGTTTATGAATTACCATACCTCTAAAATATTTATTGAAAATGATTGTGGTATATTTCGTTCTATTTCAGAATCTGAAAAATCAATTCCTAAAGAAGTTCCTACACCGCTACATAACTTTATAAAAATATGGAATACTTCTTCTGGAAAATATACACTTGAAAAATCAGATTCACATGAACTGATTGGGGTTGATTCGTATATACACATTACATCTCCCATGAGAAGACTTATAGATTTACTCAATATAATATCCATTCAACGGGTTTTCAGTCTGTATACATTTTCATCAAATGCTGATACTTTCTATGATAATTGGGTCAATAAATTGGACTATATAAACACTACTACGCGTTCTATTCGGAAAATACAGTTGGATTGTAATCTATTGAATTGGTGTAATCGTCAGACAGAATTAAATACAAAAACATATCAAGGTTATGTATTTGATAAATTGGATAGAAATGACGGGCTATTTCAGTATATTGTCTACATACGTGCTATAAATATGGCATCTAAAATTACAGTAAGATATGACCTGCCAAATTATTCACAACATGACTTTTCATTACATATGTTTAATAAAAAGGATTCATTTAAAAAGAAAGTTCGGCTCCATTTACATTCTGAACAAGCTGGCTCTTACGTTGAGTCATAACCAAAATATAATTACGGATAGTACGTTTAAATAATAATTTCAATGGTGAAAACATTCCACATACAATTTCAGAGGCTTTTACCTGGTACTTACTTTGTACTGTTTCATATATAGCACCATGATATATCTCTTCAGTTGACCATGTATCGACATTTTCTTCCGATTTGATGTATTCTATACTTTTCGCTACATACATTAACTCATTGAGTTTTAACTTACTTAAATCCATTTAAAAAATATAGACATATTTTTTTCTAATTTATACTTTATTTTATACTTTAATATCAAATTTACATTAGATGTATAGTGATTGTTGAAGAATTATATATTTCAATGTTGTATCCGAAATTTTACTTAATTTTTCAGACAATTGTATATTTCCAATATACTCGCATGCTCCAATACACTCATTGGCTACATTGTTTATTTTTAATATGGCTTTTACAAACTCTCCAATAAATACATTCTTTTCCATTAATATATTTGTAATATTTACACAATCCTCTTCATCTTTTGCACTACACCAATCATATGATTCATCAATTAAATCGTAATGTACATCTACATGGCTTCCTGTATGAATTCCATAATGGTTTTCTAAATCAATATATTTGTTTGACATATCTTTATAATCTTTCATAATACTACTAATACTATTTTTAGAAGTGGTATGTTGTTTATAGTCTTCCGCTACAGATATGTTAGAGAAACAGCTCATGAATCCAACTAATTCATTTACAGTTAGCTCTTCCAATTTTCCTTCATAAATTAGTTCTGCCATAATTAAACTATTACATTCGTTAATATTAGATGCTATTTTGCCTTTTAATGTCAATTGATATTTATCATCTTCATCTTTTTCGATGAATCCATTTTCATGAAGGATATTAAGAACAATATTGATATTATCCATCACATAACTATTTACACCATCCATTGATTTTTTGTTTCTTTCAATCTCAATATCGGTTTCTTTCAACTTCTTTATAACTTCGTAATGACGATTAAATTGCTTTCCGTAAGCATCTTCAATCTGTTTAATTTTGTTATAGGCTAATTTTTTCTTTTTATTGTTGAGATAACTTATAGTTTTGTTTATTTCAATATATTCATTGATAGGCTCTAGTTGAATATTTGAAATGAGTATATCCGATTTATATTTGTCAGCAAGTGTTTCTAATTCGCTAATTTGATACTGAAATCCATTTATAGTGTTTGACAATTCATCTCTTAACATACTAGATTCTACATATTCGCTATAGCTTACTTTATTTAAAGCAATCAGATTGAGCAACAAACTATATGATATTTTAAACTTTGATTGTAATATTTGAGGTTTACCTGATAGGATTGTTTTATATTCCATAAGAGATACGTTTTCTCTAAACATATTATTGCAATGAATTACATGACCAAGTGTGTCTAGACCACGCCTACCTGCTCTTCCCGCCATCTGTGTATATTCGTGACTTAATAAATGTCTATGTCCGCCAGAAGTATATTTAGATAGTGCTGTGAATACTACAGTTTTTGTAGGCATGTTAATTCCCACAGCAAATGTTTCAGTAGCAAATAATACCTTAATATAACCGCGTCCAAATATAATTTCTACCATTTCTCTCAATATAGGCATCATACCGCTATGATGAATCGCTACACCTTTTTCCATAAGTGAAACTAAATCAATATATTCTTTCAAAACCTTGTATTCTTTATAGTTGGGAAGTTTCCTAATAATATTATCACATTCATTTGAAATGATGGATGGGACATGAGCATCATCGTAGCCAAATAAGTTGACAGTGATTTGATTGGCATATTTTTCCACGTTCACTCTTGAAAATACGAAGCATATACCAGGTAACATTTCATTTTGATACAAATAGGTTATCAACGAATTGAGTATATGTCCGGGTTTTGTGTAACTTTTTTTTTGATGCATTAAATTGATAATCTTATTTGATGATAATATAGTCTCTTCGTGTATCCCAGAGGCATCTTTAATAATCTGTGGAACACGGATAAATTTTTTGATCTCTTTTTCCTTATCTTTATCCTTTAAAATTTTGAATAGGTGCTCCGTAGAATTAATATATGTGTAGTGTTTTAAAGGCACTACGCGATGCTCAGTTCCGGTAAGAATCACATTCTTATTAGAATCTTTATGTCTATTTTCACACCAGTTTGCAAATTTTTCTGGTTTATCAATAGTAGCGGATAACATGACCATAGATATTTGTTTAGGTAGCATTAGTATAGTTTCTTCCCATACTTTCCCCCTATCGGCATCATTAATATAATGAATTTCGTCAAATATAACACATGCTAAATCTATATCAATATCCATCTCAAAATTAAGCGCACTAGTAGCAACAGTACTTTCTTGTAAACGCTTATATAAGTGATTTTGTAGAATTTCTGTGGTCATGATTAGTAAATTCGCATCCGGGTTGAATTTAATGTCACCTGTCAATATACCTATTGAATAATTAGGAAATTTTTTAGTAAAGTCGTGATATTTTTCATTTGAAAGGGCTTTAATTGGACTAGTATAGATTACTCTCTTCCCTCTAGAGCAAAAGTAATCAATCGCAAATTCTGCTGGTAAAGTCTTTCCTGATCCAGTATGTGCCGTTACTAAAACATGATCTCCTTTTACGATACCCTCAATAGCATGTTTTTGAAAATCGCTCAATGGGAAAGGAAATTTATTAAAATGGGAATTAATTTCATCGTCGTCATTATTATATTTGTCTTTACATACGATAACCATAATTTATATATTACAGGGAGTGTCTATACATTTTATTCAATTTTATTATTATTGATAACAAAAATTAATATATTTACATATTTCATATGGAAGATACCGACATTAAATCCAATGAACAAAACACATTTTTAACGCATATGTTAAATTTTGACGAACCTACAAAAAATGAACTATCAAACATTACGCAATATTCTCTTTTAGCAATAATTCCTGTTGTGGCACTTAACAAACTTATGAAAAAATACATTCCGGCGGCGGATGAAGATAAAGGATCATTAGAGATTGTATTTGAAATCACTATACAAATGTTACTTTTATTCTTTGGCTTATTTTATATTCACAGACTTGTAACATTCTTAAAACCTAATAGTGCTAAAGAATATCCCGATTTCTCAATTATTTCTATAATACTTGCCGTATTATTGATTACATTAAGTATACAATCTAAGTTAGGTGAAAAATCTAATATTCTTGTAGAGAGAGTAAATGAAGTATGGAACGGCGAAACATCTCTAAAACCCGAGCCAAAAAAAAGGGCTGAAATCGCAAAACCTAAACTTGAACGCCCACCCATTCAACCAGCACAGGTACCTCAAAATGTACAACAATCGCCACAGGAACAACAGGAATTACCAAACTATAATTTGATGTATCATAATACTGCCAGTCAAGGGTACGAAGATACGCAATTATTAGCAGCAAATGAAGCTTTAGGAGGTAGTTCATACGGATCTATGTTTTAGAGGTGTAAACGAATCTATATATTCATCAAACTCAAATAGTAAACGATGGTATTTATTATAAAATTGAAAATACTTAAACCTAATTTTACAATTATATTATAAATGGTAACCATTACTAAGTTTGAAGAACAATACCTGTTTGCTAAAATGTCATCAATTAAAGCTATACATTCCGGAGAAAACATCGTTCTATGGGGTTCAGGAGCAAATGGAAAATCATATCTTATTCGTGATTTAAAAAAAATCATTTCAGATAATGATTACCAATCAATTCCAGGACCTTCGTGCGGAGATAAAAGTGATTATGTTATGAATATGTTAGAAAATAGTGATAAGAGTAAATGGATTATGGCT
>Ga0115007_10002156_pt1 | contig 12278 bp, 10 predicted proteins | sample ArcOceMetagenome_2_FD_87166 | JGI IMG/M metagenome (GOLD analysis project Ga0115007, IMG submission 87166) | Marine eukaryotic phytoplankton communities from Arctic Ocean - Arctic Ocean ARC135M Metagenome | ecosystem: Environmental > Aquatic > Marine > Oceanic | place: Arctic Ocean | collected... | reverse complement strand
CCAGCTTATTATTGGGACCGTGTTGTCTTTCGTATTTTATCTTCTTCTTCGTCATCTGTCATCTGTCACATGTTTGACCTCTCTTAAAAACACACATTACTAACCAGATCATTCTATAGAATACAAATCCCACGTATGTATACTCGAATACTCCTGCCACTCTGAAATTATGGTGAAGCGGATAACATGTTCTAGATTGTAGTTTTCAATACGAAAAAGAAGGAAAAAAGAAACGTCGACCGGTGATTCCTTCAAGTGCTCTGTGTTGCCTCACTCCTATGACCACCCGTATCGTTCCTTGACCTCATCGTACCACTCCTGTGGTCTTTTTAGTGCCATGTCCACAAAGGGATTACTGAGTCTTTCTTTTTCCAAATAAGTTGGCGTTGTATGACCCGACAAGACAATTGATTTATCGTCGTATATGTCGTAGAGCCGTCGTATACTGAATATGACAAATATAAAGAACGAGCAATGGAGATTTTTGTTGGTATTATTTTCTTATTATTTCAGAACGGAATAGAGAAGACCAAATACTACAATAGTATACAGATACAGTATGATGTTATATCCAACAATTCAATTCAATTTAGTCCAATAAAAAAAACCCACCTTGCATATAAATCATCTAACGAGGAGTTATGGAAATCTGTTCGACCCACCCCTCCTTGAAATAGTAAATCTCCCGAAATCATAACACTAACGGGTTTATTGTGATTATTCGTGATATTATTATTGCCGTCTTTCATCGGTTCCTTAAAGCATCGTTGATCAATAAATGAAACATGTCCTGGAGAATGTCCTGGAGTATGAACTACTGAAAGTTCTATACTATCCCCAATCGTAACGACACCACCGTCCTGTAATTCATGAGTCGGTATCGGAAGAGGTGTGTCTGGTAAACGCAATCCAAACTCAAAACCCATTTCCCGTGAACGACGATAATTTTCATCTTCCATTGGGTGTAGGTGTAGTGATGCTTCGGGCCATGTATTCATCAATTCATCGACGCCAATAACATGGTCAGGATGACCATGTGTCAATAACACATGCTTAAGATTAGCACCTTTTTTTTCTAACAAATCTGTTAACGCTTGGAATTCGGTAGGATTTACAAATGACGGATCTATGACGGCTGCATCTTTTGTTGTTTCACAAACCAGTGCGTACATATAACAGGAAAGTGGGCCACAAGCTTGTGATACCAACGAGTACCCACGTCCTCGAATAGGAACCCTTTTGGATAAATCTCTCATCTTCTTATATCATACCTTGTTAAATTTTGTATTTGAAAGAAATAAAGAGAAATACAATTTGAAAATTTAAATACCAAGCGAGGACGAATGAATGCGACCTATTAGCATTTTTTTATTTAACGCCGCGCTTCGCGCAAGCCCCGCGTAACGTTTCTCTTGACTCTTTTTTTACTTTGTTTGTGCTATTGTGCTTCCAAACAAATAAATAAGTGAAACAACTTCAAAACTCTCGTAATATATATATATATATATTAAAAGAGGGAAATGCCAATGTCGCCATCAACGTCTTCTCCCGCACCAGAGGTTGCACATACCGATTCAAACCATTCGAATGACGATCATTCGATAGATGAGGATAATGTCGTAGTAGGACCGCCTTCGAAAAAAGTTAAGACCGAGGACGAGCAGACGTCCGATTCACCGTCACAGGGAAATGAAAGAAGGATAAACAACGAAAAAAACGACGATGATGACGATCAACAGACGCAACAACAGACGCAACAGCAGCAGCAACAGCAGCAAAATCAACAACATCAAGAGGAAGAAGATAACTCTAGCGTTGATTCAGAAGAAGATATCAATTTAGAGGAAGTGGAACCAGATTTGGACGAGGACAGTTTATTTCAAAGAATTTTAGCCGCAGCAGCCGCACAAGGAATACCGTTAGAATACCTTGCTGCTAGAGGCTTATCTTTGCCTTTGGGCTTTGGTGGTATTGGTGGCGTTGACGATACACCAGTTGTATATCCATTCGATGACCCACCAACTTCGATAGAGGATGTTGCGAATTTCATTCAATCGGAAAAATGCCAACGAATAATGGTTTTGGCAGGGTAAGGAAAAAGACAAAGAAATGAAAAAAAGTGAATATTTTGTGGTTGCATATGTTGCATAGTTGTTGTATGTATTATTACTGCATTGTTACTTACATATTATGTTTGTTTGTTTATTGATTTATTTATTAACAGGGCCGGTATGTCGGTAGCTAGTGGAATTCCTGACTTTCGAAGCGCGAATGGTTTATATGCTACATTGGATGCTACGAAATTGACAGCCAATTCAGAACAAATCGAAGAAATTCAATGCGATCCTAGTTATTGCTTAGATCATCATCTATTTATGGAAAATCCTTTTCCATGTTTGGAAGTGAATAGAGAATTCATCCTTGGTGTTAGAGAAAGGAAATGGAAAGCAACACTCAGTCATCGTTTCGTAGAACTTTTACGGACGAAGACGAGAAATAATAATGAAGGAGAAGAAGGAAAATTGGTTAGATTATACACTCAGAATATAGATGGATTAGAGGATCAGTGCGAAGGTATCGGTCACCAAAGACGAATAGCTGTACATGGTTCGATGGACGAGGCAGAATGCGCCACATGCAACGCTTCTATGAAGTTTGAATTATTTTGTGATAAGGTCCGGTCTCAGATCAAGGATATTTCAGGTAAAGACACAACGGCGCCAGCAGAATCAACACCCATCCTTTGTGAGGCGTGTGGTGCGGCTACAGTCAAACCATCCATTGTACTATTCCGATCTCGTTTGCCAGAAGTATTTTTCCAAAACGTTCCAGATGATATCAAAAATATCGATTTACTTTTGATTTTTGGTACCTCGCTTGCCGTTGCACCAGCAAATAGTCTTGTTTGTAGAATTCCTAAGTCATCAATGAGAGTTTTGATTAATAGAGAAGCTGTTGGGTGGCATTTGGGACTTGATTACGAAACAAATGATCGTGATTACTTCGCTGCAGGTGATTGTGAGAATGTCGCCTTGGATTTGATGGACGAACTTGGTTGGTTAGATGAATTAAAGCCATTGTTAGATCAAAACGAATTTCCGGAATCTAGTTCTACACTACTGCGAGAACGGCTACAGCAGAAGCAACAACAGAAGCAGCAGCAGCTAATATCGCAGCTAAACAATATTGCTTCATAATCAATATTCACATGTTAAGATGGATGGCTCATCTCAGTCACTGGAGAGTCAAATCATTATAATTTTTTAATATTTTTTAATTCCTACAGTGTAGTATCTCCTATAGGCGTGGAATTTTCCTACAAAATAATCAAACATCGCTACTAGCAGTGATTGTTTTGCTACATTGTTCAACAATTAATTATTATATCATGTATTTAATAGGCTAATGCTTTAATGTTATAATTTTTATTCCATCCCCTATGTTAACCGTATCGGAATATATAATTAAAAACAGCATGAACTGCTGTATTATTATAGATAGTGTTAATTTAATTTTCTGCATAACATCATATTCAATAACTACAGGTTTACTTTTTTTGATATAATTCTACAATATTGTCGTTTATAATATAATAACATAAGACATAATGATAATAATAACCAATCTTCTTATTCTTCCATGGACTCTCCTCCAACTGCTGCTACTGAAGGTGTGTTTGTTAATCGTGTTGCTGATGACTTTTTACGAGCAGCGATACGTAACTTGGCACTGTCGATGACATTGCGCATAACTTGTTCTCGGTTGGCAACAGCTGGTGCTAATAATTCAATTGATTGTTCAATTTCAGTTCGTGCCTGTTTCTTCTTTTCTGCCTTAGCATCTGACATACGATTTTCAAAGAATCGTTCTTCTCTTGCCTTCTTAATAGTTTCAACACGTTTCATTGCTAAGATAGTCTTACCCATTAAATCACGATCATATTTAACAGGTCTGTTACGTCTCTTTTCAAAGTCGAATGTACTGTCGACGGCCATTTCCTTACCACGTGTCTTACGGTACGCCTTCGTCCATGCAACCTTCCGTGGATTACGTTTCTTATTAAAATTCCGATGACATTTTGAACGACAGAAACGAAATTGTTTACTATCATTACGTACAAAGGTCATTCCATGCCCAGGATAACATGGTGACGAACAGAAATAACATTTCTCAATTCTCATGATGAATGATTTAGATTCTGATTCTGATTACTATATTAGTATAGCTATGTTGTTGTCTTCGTTGACTATCTATTTCGTCTATTATATTATTGTTCTTTGATCTATCTTATTACTCCCCTGCTTTACTTTGTTGGCGAGAGCAAGAACAAGTAGGCCTTACGAGATGTGGAGGGAACAATAATTATTGCACTGACCAAAAAGTAGGAGTTTGATTTTGAGTGGCTGCAGATGAGTGGGAGCGAGGACGGACACCTCCCGTGATTCAAATATTTCGACACTCATTCACTAATCATTTTTTTTGCGCGCCGAAGATATCATTCGTTTTATTCGTTGTTCTCGTACTAGTATGTGTACAAGAAGTTAGCAGTTAGCTATCAGCTATCATCTACTAACTTGTCTCCAGACTCCAGACTCCGCGATATTAGAATATATTAACAAGGATAATACATATTGTATTGAAAGATCAAGAGAGTTTGGCTTCGGCGGCGCAACGAAATTTAGAGGGAAGCATACGGACGATGGTGAATAATAAAACACTGCGGTAATTTCCATCAAAGGTCCCCAAATGATATATGCATACGACGATCGATAAAAAAAGAGCTATCATGTTGACTACAGGTATCTTGTCGTTGAATATACATGATTCCTTGACATTTGAAGGTATAGAGCTATGTCTGAATCCGGACCTATTTACGATTGCATCGGAACAATGTAGTGGATCGTCGGTAAAGAATACCCGAGGAACAACTGGAGCGGTAGGAACAGGAACAGAATCCACGGCTTCTGGAAATAGTACTAATAGTGCTTCTCATATTTCAACGACTACTATATCGGTGGGGGATATAATCGAAATTCGTGTTTGGGATCCATTGCCTAAAGAAGCGGGAACAACGGGTGGTATGAAAAGTCCTTCTTCCTCTACGAATACAATGCGAAAAAGATTTCAACAGGCACCTATTCTTCCTACCCCCTCAATAAGCAACACGCCATCCCTTGATAGAGGAGAACATCCAATAAACACGTACCAAATCGGGGGTGGGGCAGGTGTTGGTGGAGGAGGAGCGAGTCTAACTCCAGCTTTGCGTCCTCGTACAGCTTTCTATCCTAGTGCGCTTCAACGTTCCTCGTCCTTGGACCAAATTGACAATGATGGTCAAAATAGTATATCTTCGCCCAAAAGTTGCAATATCCCAAGCCCGAGTAGAAAATCATTTTTAGACAATCAGAATGCCAACGAAAATACACCAGAAATAAAAGGAGGAGATAGCGAGGGGAAATATTCTTCTCCATTACCAACCAAAACGTTCATGGCACCGATTTTAAATAGTAATAGTTCTATGTCAATAACAACGCCAACCATCACAAATAGCACTGTCAATCCTTCTGGAATGTCATCCCACCAGCAACAACTCCCTCCAGTATTTCCTCGAAATCGGACAAACACAGCTGACTTGAACACATCGTCTTCGGCGAGTAAGCCACCGAAACCGAAACATCGACGAGCTTCCTCCACTGCAGGCGCAATTCCATTACCACAACGATCACCAAAGCAACAGCAGCAGCCATTACATCCTCCTACCCGACACAGTCGAGATATTTCTGATATGACCGCAGATACAACGTATCAACTTGATAATATAATCAACGATACCATGATTCATCATCATCATCATCGATCGGATAGTCCAGAAACACCCGATGAAGTCGTTGAGAAGGATGCATTGTCTGAAATTTCATCGAAACATAGATTGCGACTATCCTTCGTTTTAAAAGTTATGGACAAAACCTTAACATCCTTTAAGGGTAACAGTCGTACACAGATTTCCGTGTTACGGAGAGTTGCCGAATTGTACAACCTCTCAACATACGATCTAGTTACAGTGCATAAAATCGAACCACAAGACGAAGAAGAGGTTCTTAAGGCTGTCTCGGCAGATTTTGTCGTCGTCACAATCAAGGATCAGTTCGTCAGCCGAGGTGACATGCTCCTTTTCCAGACAAAGCTCATTGGATCATGGATTTATGAGGGACAACGATTGACCGAAACGACACGAGGTATTAAGGCCCATGCTCGAGAAATCCGACACGGTAACTATTCAGCCAAATCAGGGATCGTCACTGATAAGACAATGATAACATTTCGAAGTAGGTCAGCTCGGATTATATGGCTGGTCCAATTATCGTCAGAAATGTGGGACTATTCTTCGCCATATGAAAGACAATACGAACCAGAATCAGTCTGTGAAATTTACTTCGATCAATGGATACGATTCCTGTACAAGTTATTTACAAAATGGAAGGAATTGGAGGTACGTTGAACGTTATATTATTATTATTACTATTATTATTACTGTTATTCTAGCACAACATAATGTTATGTATTTGGCAACTTCAATGCATTCGTAAGGAATTCGGGTATATTTGATCTAGACAAACAACATCACTTAAAACAGCATACGCACCATTCATCGAAATCTCTCCTGCGTTTTCCGACTCAGGTTACCCATTCGTTGACAGTGATTTTCTTCAGTCGCACCTTTTTATCAAACGGGCTAAAATCCAATCTTGACTGTGAAGATGTTTATGGAAGAAGATTTGAGGATCATTACAAGCCTGTAATTGAAAATGAAACTTGCACAGATTGGGACTCACTCATTGTCAGAATCAAGGAAGAATTCATCAAATATCCATTGGAGGTTGGTTGGAATCTAACTGAAAGGAAGCCATCTTGTGCCAGTCAAGGTAATTTATTAGAGGCAATCAATGTTGTGTTGAACTTAATGCAATATCATTATTTAGATCGCGACCTCCACAGGACGGGTCAATCTATTGTAATTGTATCACCGGGATGCGGTGTTTTTGAAGTGGACAAGGGACTCGCAGGTATTACATATCAACGGATGATGGACAATGGTATAGGCAGTGATATGCTCAGTCTTGGTTTGCCACCATTGCATATTGCTCCATTTTTTCTGTACAATGTAAGTGCAATATACTATTTATCTCGTAATACAACTATTATGTGAAGTCTCACAATTATTTCCCTCATAGAACGAATATCGTACAGTAGAGAAACAGGGCATAGACACAAGTGAAGCATACTATGAAGTACCTCACTGGATGCATCTCTCATTTGTGATCTACGACCGACCCGAAGAAAAACGAGTCTATCTTAGGGGCCTCGAAGACAAGACCACCCGTGTAAAAACAAACTCTTGGTTAGATGCATATAATATTGGAGCAAATGGATTTCTTCGTCCTCAAAATTTTCAACAGGATCCAACAACTCCAGGTATGCGAAATTTGAAACCGAAACCATCCTCGAGCTTTTCCGCTGTGGGGAATAGGGCAGCGACACCAGGGAAAGCAAAAGTAGTCCAAGAACAAGGACAGGCCCGTCAGCTTATCTCGGGAAGAAAGTTTAGGGACATACTAGAAGCTTGTAGACCAAGAGAACTTGGAGCATCAATGCCCTCGGCACTTCAAAGTATTTTGAATTTAAGGGATTTTGTTAAGGAAAATGAAGCAGAACAGAAAAATGGAATGGCGTTGCCAAAGAAATCATCAGCTGAAAAAACAAACTGTCGTCTTCGCGAATGGGGTACCGTGGATTTTAACGATCTCACGGTGCATTCAAGGGCAAAGTCAAACCGTCCCCAAAGTCCAAGCCAGTCCCTTGTAAGAAGGTCGATCAAGAATCAATTCGCTATCAATCCCGATAGGTCATCTAGTAGTACCGGTAGTAGTAACGAAGGTTCGCGTTCTTCGAGCTTTGGAAGTCATTCAATCTTAAGTGCGAACGGGACATCGTTCGACCGAGTCTTCTGGGATTACTATGAATCACCTAAGGCACCAATGAGAGCGTTCCAAATGCAAAGGTCATCGTCGATAGAACTGGACGAACTCGATAAAAGCGTTTTCATCGATGGTGGCCCTGGAGCAACTGATGATTCCACAACGGTGTCAGACAACATGTCAAAGGGATCGTTAGGTGGTGACAGTGAAACTAATTTATCGGTGAAGTCAAAGACTGAAAGGCACGCAGATCAATTGAGAAAAATAATGGATTCCTACAATTCAATGGTGTGTCGACCAGCTATCGAGGAGAATGACGAGGTAGGAGAGAGGAACCAGTGGCCCGATTCAGTAATGCTTGCGGCTGAGACAGAGCTTGCGAGCTCGACGAAAACTGGAGTATTAATGCAATCCATGTAAGTTAAAGTGTTGCATGGTAAAATATGCCTTGCTATTATTATAATATGGTAACGTTCTAACTTCTTTTACGTTCTCTTTCTTTAAAGTCGACAAAGGGGGAAAGATGTTGAATATTCGGGTGGACTCGGAGCTGCCCTTTCTCAATACAGTTGTATAAACGAACAAGGTCCAGTGTTACACGAGAGGCCTTCGACTTTGATGAAAAGGAGAGCAAGTGGAGGCTTATTTCTCACTGCACCGAATAGGACTACATCATTCAATAGCGAACGTAGACGCACAGCTTCGCCATTCTTAAACAAAAGACCAGGATCTCCCAAATTATTTTCTTCGTTAATTCCAGCACCGATCGACCCTCCTGACATTTTACGTTCAGATAAGCCAAGGACTCTTGCTATTCATCGTCCACTCCCGAATAAAGCTATTGGAGGGCGTGAAGGCTCAAGCTTTCTCAGTGCTAAATCCACAAATTTATCGCAACCAATAAGTAGTTCGGTAAAACGGATATTGGTAAGATAGTACGATATATATGTATATTGAGTTTGAATGAAGTACATACTGTTTGTTCTCACCAGATCGAGTTTTTTGTTCTTTTTTTAAAAGCCTTATTCCGCTACTCAATTTGATAGCAGCAGGCAGAATATTCCTCCAGTTTCCCGAAGTCCGCCGATCAGTGCAGGGTTGTTCAACAACACTCCTCGTGGTACCATAAAATTTTATTCACAAAGCCCACCCAGGCTTGGTGTCCCTCGGGGAAAGTCGAGCCAGTCAAGCCCGCCCAGACTGGGTGTACCTCGGGAAAGGTTTGTTCCCAGCAGGTCCTTTGCACATAGCCCACCTATACTGGGAAATTCTAACGAGAGATCTGCTCCGATGAAGTTCCTCGCACAAAGCCCGCCTAAAGCTGGAATCATCGCGAGAGAACGATATGGATCGCCAGGTTTTAGGAGTATACCGAAAGAAAGACCGGGATCGCCGGCATACGGTCATAGATCGAGAGAACGATCAGGATCTTCAAAGCCTGGAGGTCGCGACTCGCCGCATGGCAGCGTGAGAACGGACATTGCTTCGCGTCGAAAGAAGGCTTTCAATCCATTCCGACAAAGTGACGAAGATGAGGTACTGGCAAAGCGGTCTCACAATCGTCGCAGATGGAGCCATGTTTACCCAGAAGGAGAAGTCGAGTTCAAAAGACACGCTGGACCGATATGGAACAGCTTAACGTCACCAGCAATCTTGCCACTTTCCGTTGACCACTTCCCAACTCCTCAAGACCTTAAAGATGAAAGTATTTTCCAATTTAGTTTCTATCAAGTAACACTTGGTGGTATCGAAAATATTCATTACGAAAAGCACGCAGATCTTCTCAAAGAGATGGTTAGACAAAGAGTTACACAAGACTTCCAAATTGTTACCAAGGCTGCAATCGCTGAAAGTGAAAAGCGGGCTACCGAATCTCAAAGAGCAGGTCAGTGATCTCGCAAATTCTTCATTTATCGATTATATCATAATATAAGTATCTCACATTTTAATTGCTCTTGTATAGGACGAAATGCCGGAAAGCTACAATCGAGACCTTCCAGAAGAGCAGATACCTTCCCAAGGTCCGTTCCATCTATCAAACATGAAATATCGGGAGAAACCAAGCACTATTTATCGATGGGGCATAAAATTCAAGTTATGAATTATAATCCGAATTCCGATACTATCGAGATAGTTGTGTACAACAGAAAGAGTGCACAAAATGATCGAGAGAATGTTCATACCTATAAGTTTCTTCTTTTCTCAAAAGTCACGCATCAATACACCACGTCTATTCAGACTTTCAAAAAGTACAGCGAGCCTTACAAGTGGAACAGAGTGGACAACCTGATATGTGGTGAAGGAGATCGTACGATGGATGTCGGAATGAGATTTCGAAGAGTAATGTTTGGGTTAATACCTGAAGCTTTCAGAACCCTCGAAGCGGAAGAAGAGTATATTTTGAAATTTCATAAGCTTCTTTCGTATCTGGAAAAGTTACGGGATAAAGACACTTCGGATTCGAAGTTGAATGTGAACATTGTTAAGTCAAGTATAAAAAACGAAGAAACCAAAGACAATTTTACGAAAGCTCGGCATGATATGACAGACACTATGATACGCTTTCCAGTCCAGCTATTAAGAGGGAAAAAGGATCCCTTCGAATGGATAGAAATTGCGATTAGTGCTACCTTCGATACATCGACGACGTATAGAATCATGTTCAACTGGCTAGTTGCCAGTTCCGTTAAAGTTGAAACTCAGGTACAGCTTTTACAACGACGCTTTACACAATTCGGGTTAAACTTTATCAGCTTTCCACAAACAACGGTTTCTTGGGATCTCTTTATCCACGCTGTAAGTCCTATGAGTTGGATCCTCCTCTTTTTGTTGTGTTATTTGTCTGATGCAAACTCTCACTCTTTTCCGTTTCGCTGTGTAATATATATATATATATATATATATACATGTGTGTATATTTGCCATTTGTCAGCTTTCGGTACCAACATTTATTACAATCAGAGATACGAAGAAGGCTGAAGCGGTCGAAGACGCTCTCTTCGAACTGGACTTTGTGTACGATGGTATTACCATTACAAGTCCACAATTTCTCGAATGCATCAATAATAGTGACGACTATAGATTTCCGCACTATCGGTCAGGAAGAGTTAAAGCCATTTCTTCTCCACAATTCGTACATCGTTCCGGTGCTCTTTTCATTCGCAAAATGACGGATCGTCAAGGAAAAGTGATTTTGGCTGGAATTGAGAACCATCGGCATGCTAGCGATGAAAATATGTTTAGAGACATCGCAAAGTCAGTCATGAAGGAAGTGTTCGATATGGTAGAATCACTACCGTCGAGGGGTGTGAATCTTAGCGGAGATCAAAAATCCTAACTATAATTAATAGTGGTCATTTTTTCAGGGAATGCGACCACACTTAGAACCCACAAAGGAAGGATCTAATTTTTTCCTCGTCTATGATTCTTATGCCGTCCTTATGAATGCAAGTGATTGATGATGACGATGACGATGACGATGACGATGACGATGACGATAATATTAATGCATTTTTATTAGACTACTAGATGCTATAATATAAATATACGAGTTAATTTTAATTTCAAACTAATACGTTACTGTAATAGTTCAATAATATTCTTCATAGGTAATCATTGATTTGTTACCAGCACAAAATTTTAATGTCGTCTAACTGAATATTCATGATGGTTTATGTCGTAGATGAATGTATTCTCATTTCCAATGAACTTATCATTTCACCACGACACATTGCACACAGTCTGCTTGATATCGGCGACATTGCTGTTGGTGCAGGTTCCGTTTGACATATTGCACAATTGAATACTTCGTCGTTGTCATCCGATATCTCTGCATCAATTCGTCCTCTACTTTGATATGAAAGGTTTTCAATAGATGCCTGCAGGGAGCGTTTCTTCTCGCGTAAACGTCCTTCTTGCTCTGTTATATCCTTTAATTCTTTCATAATACGTTCCTCGAAATCTGTTCCCCTTTCTCCACGCTCTCCACGCTCTCCACGCTCTCTCGTTTCTCTAGCGATTCCCTCTTCATATTCTCTTTCTTCACGTTCACGACGTCTAATCTGGTCAGCAGGATATTGTTGAATCTCATGGTTTCGTCTATCATTTCTTTGTCCTTGGTCATTATAAAACTGATTAAGACGGTGTAGCATGATATGGCTCCCTCCATTACTTCCAGCATAGTGATTTGGCCGAATGACGAGCCAGCTACCATCTCCTGATACAGCAATGTCGTTTACAGTATCATTCTTATTGAGCTCTTGGTTACAATCAGTCCCTAAAAAGTCCCATTGGGTACCTTCT
>Ga0115007_10002155_pt1 | contig 12279 bp, 13 predicted proteins | sample ArcOceMetagenome_2_FD_87166 | JGI IMG/M metagenome (GOLD analysis project Ga0115007, IMG submission 87166) | Marine eukaryotic phytoplankton communities from Arctic Ocean - Arctic Ocean ARC135M Metagenome | ecosystem: Environmental > Aquatic > Marine > Oceanic | place: Arctic Ocean | collected... | reverse complement strand
AATCATATTTAATATATTTTTTTTTATTTTCCATAATCATTTATATTTTTTCCATAATCATTTATATTTTTTCTCCAATCTGTTAAAATCATTTATTAATTTTTTATAAAATTTATGTTCTTTACCATAGTTTTTTTTAATCATTTCATATATTGGGGTTGTATCATTTCCATTACATTTCTTACAAATCCAAAATAAATTATCATCTGTACACCCACCGCCATTACTATGTGCTATAATATGACCCATATTAGCAGTGAATGGTGTCATAAATTTTTCGCAAATACATCTAACTTCAAAAACATTTTTAAATTGTTGTTTCCATAAATTTTCTTTTCTCATAGTAGAAATATTTTCTCTTTTTGGTGGCGGCGGTGGCGGCGGCGGTGGCAGTGGTGTTTTTTTTTTTTTTGTCTTTTGCGATGTAATAAAATCTACCATTTCATCTAATTTCCAGTCATTTTTATTTGTAATACCAAATTCCCCAAAATGTTTGTCTTTTAAATCTATTTTACCATGAGCATATTTTTTAATTAAATATTTATATAAAGGTTCTACAAAATTAAGTAGTAATTTTTTTACCATCTTATCTTCTGGGTTTTCCAAATTAGGGATATCTTTATTGCTAGTAACGCCAAATTTTTTATATTTATGATTATCTTCAATACAAAAAGACAATCTTGGATTAACTTGCCCAGAAGCTTTAAACAAATGATGTGTCATTAATCTTTTATCAAAAATTGTTCTCGAAATACCCAATATACACCGTTTTGTTTCTATAACTGGAACCTTCAAATCATATATTGCTGATAGTTGTAAATCTTTTTGTTGAATTTTAGCATCTTCAACACTAATTAATGCTAATTTTATCGTGATTTTATCATCAAATTTAACATCTTTCAACTCTTCTTTATTTATTAAAATCAGGGATGTATCGCTTTTATTGCAAAATAAGAATTCATCATCTTTTACTTTTATATATAACTTTCCTTTATTTCCATTATATTTTATTTTAATTGGAAATTTCAGTACATTATATTTTTTTGGAAAATAGCATTTTGTTTTTATTTCAAATTTTTCATTATTAAATATATAAGTTGGTGTAAATTCTTTTCTTTTATACTTCAATGAATTATTATATTTTTCCATTGACTCTGGCGTTATTGGACAATTTTCTTCCCAAATTTGTTGTTGAATTGTTCCACGAGAACCATCTTTAATTTTTAAAATTTCTTTATTTATGAGTGTACCTGTTTTTGTTAAAAGCTTGTCCCATTTAATTCTTTTATCCGTAGGAATATCTTTGCCATCGCTATTTTTTACTATTAAATAATTGGTAAGATAGGTGTCTAAACTATTAAACATCTCATCCTTTTTTAAACCTTCTTCTACTTTTTCAACCATTTTTTTCGGATACAACTTTAAACTATTTGCTTTTAATTTACTACCTCTAGAAACAATAATATCCGTATCTGCTTTTAATGAAAATGTTGAATTAAACATACCCTGATGAAAATGACCAATTTTTTCTTTTTTTGTAGTTGAATTACTAGCATCAATAAACACATCTACATTATCCATACCACGACCATTATCTAATCTAGTAATAGTAACTTTGTCATCTTTTCTTTCAATGTGAGTAATAATAATAGGCTTATAAGTATCTTTTGTTTCTCCTTTTGTTTCTCCTTTTGTTTCTCCCTTTGTTTCTTCCATATATGATAAAATAGCATCCTCTTGATTATCCATATATTCTTTATTTGAAGATAAATTATCAGTATTCACATTGGTGTGAATTCTATGAGCCAAAGTACTCGAACCAATAGTGTTTGTAGCCATTATTTTTAATTTGATATTTTTAATAAAAAAAAAAATATCAATTTAAATAAAAACATATTAATACCCTCTTATTCTACGATGACAACAATTGCAACAAAATTCACAACATTTAAAAAAATAGTGAAAACAAAATAAACCAACTTCATTCATTTTAATTACTTAATATATTATTATAAATATTTTCGAAATCTTTATTTATTTGCCAACACTTATTTGAAAACTTATCGTTAAAAAGCGGGTCGCTATTATAATACAATTTACAAAAACATCGAAAACATACAAAAACATCAATCAACGAATTATGTAAATTTTGCGGAACGGTTTTAAATAAATATTCATGTAAATCAACTAACTTCATCCATTTTCTTTTTATTTTTCTACTACGTTTCATGGTACAATATTTCATATTATTATAATTTTCAAAAATGTTATAGTCTAACCAACGCAACGATTCTACACTAATTATAGTTTCATCGAATTCAATATTGTGCGCCACGATAATTTGACTCTCCATCAAATCTTTATTAAATAAATTTAATATATCTATAATATTTTCTCCTTTTTCCCTCATAATTTCATTTGTAATTCCATGAATATTAATCGCTGATTCGGGGATTTTTTTCCCTTTCTGTAATTTTATAATATGGTCGTTAATTGAAATAATTTTACCATTTGTAACATTAAATACCAACCAACTTATTTGAACAATGTCGGGCCAGTTTGAAAATTCAAAAATATCAGCCTTGCGTTTTTTTGGTAATCCTGTTGTCTCAACATCGAAAATAAGAGCTAACATAATTTTATTGCTATAAAAAAATTATAATTGTTTATATATTCAATTTAATATTTAAATAATTATAATTGTTTCCATATATGAAAAGTTGGCAAAGTTAAATAATAATTTTTTTCACATAAAATCAATTCTATTGATAACATATCATTGTTTTCATCGTATAAATTAATTTTTTCTATATCCCCGTGTTTTTTTAATGAAATTCCCGTTTTTTCTATTAATTCTGGTTTTAATACAAATTTTTTACATAAATTACAGGTAACTGTTGGATTATCGTAAATACTTGGAAAATCATTATTTAGTCTATTTATATCTTGTAAAATATTTTTTTGAGATTCTTTTGAAAATAATAACATGAAATGTATATCACTTACATTCTCTTCTCTGTCAACTTGATAATTAAACCATAAATCTTTCAAAAACATACCGTTCAGTTCCTCATTTGTATTTTTATTAATTATAAATGATTTATATAAAACATTCCAAGAATCATCTTTTTTTGTATCAAACATGGCCAAATAACTTTTCATGATATATTTTGTATGTTTTTACTCATAAAAACATACAAAATATATCAATTTAATTATTCCAAAAACAAATTACCAAAACGTTACATGATTTAGCATAAAACGCTTTAAAAGTTGTTTTTAAATTTTTTATTTATTTTGATATTTTTACAAGGACCAAACGATTTTCTATGCCATGGTGAAATACCATATTTTTTGATACCATTCATGTGAATTTTTGTTCCATACCCCATATTACTGGTTAGTCCGTAAAATTCTTCCAACGACGTATGTTTTTTACACATTTCTTCAATATATTTATCATGAGACACCTTTGCCAATATTGACGCTGCCGCAATTGAGGCATATAATCCATCTCCTTTTATAACACATTCGTATGGTATAATTTCATCATTATTAGTATATAATTGAAACTGTGAACCATCTACTAATAAAAATTCAGGTTTAACAGTTAGTTTGTCGAGGGAATCATGCATACAATCAAACGTTGCATTATAAATATTATTATAATCTATTTCCGAAGCTTCTTTGTAACTTACAGAATAATCAATTGCATTATTTACAATAAAGTCATAAGCCATATCCCTCTTCTTTTTGCTTAATTTTTTACTGTCTTTAATGAAAGGTTGTTTAAATGTTTCATCGTTTGGTATAATTACGGCTGCTGTATAAACTCTACCAAATAAAGGACCTCTACCTGCTTCGTCTATACCGGCTTCTAATAAATTTTTATTATAGAATGTTTTTAACATATATAATAAATTAGTAAGTAAATTTTAAATAATTTTTTAAATGATTTTAACTTGTATTCCTGGCGAATTATAGTTACTTCCCATACCACTACCATGAACACTACATTTTATAAATACAGTTCCTGTTGTTTGTGGTGTAAAGATAACTTTTGCCCCAGCTGCTCCCGCTGTCCCAACCGTTGATTGATTGGGGTATAGCGTTGAACCATTCAAAGTGGTTACAAGTTGAAAAGGGTGACCACCATTGGTAGCATCTGATAAATCAAACGTATATATTGCATCTACTTCGAAATTTAATGATAAACTAGCATTCCCATTAATAATATACTTGCTACCTACAACAGTAACCGTGTAATTAACTCTTTTTACCTGATTTTTACATTTACAAATAGCCCTGTTTTTAATAGCTCGGCGAACAGCTATACTCTTACCACCAATTCCACCAATTAGAGCATTTGCCCTTGTTGCGTCTGCTTTAGTTGCACCAGACACCCGTGCATTTTTAACACCCATTCTTGCGTTATTTTTTCTAATTCCACCATTAAAACCATTTTTTACACGATTGTGAGTAAGTGCAGGCATTTTATAATATATAAAAATATTTTTATAAAGAAATATTTCTTTATAAAATTTATTGTTGGTTATTATTTATTTTTTTTTTCATTATATAATTTATATAATGAAACTTACTAAATTACATTTATTTTTAATTTTATTATTAGTATTATTATTTAGTTCTTTAGGTATAGGTATTTTAGAAGGTTATGGGATAATTGAAGGAAATCAAAATATTGAAGATAGTACATTTTCTTTAAATAATAGTAAAAATGCTAAAAGAGCAAAAAAGCGAACTACATATACTCCCGATGTTCGGGTTGAATTTAAAAAACTTGGTAATGAAAAGAAACCTATGGGATATGGTTCTGCTTCAGGTTTAACAAAAGATGCTATTCCTCCCGGCGATGAACATTTATATGTTCTTAAATCAGAAATGGTCCCACCGGTCTGTCCAAAATGTCCAGAAATATCGGGTGGTAATAGTGGTAAGGGTGGTAAGGGTGGCGATTGTTGTAAAAAAACCAAATGCCCTCCGTGTCCTGCCCCAGCAAGATGTCCGGAACCTGCTTTTACTTGTAAAAAAGTACCCAATTATAGCGCTTCTTCTGTAGATAATGTATTGCCAAGTCCTATGTTTCAATCTGGCGGTGGTTCTGGTGGTGGTTCTGGCGGCGGTTCTGGCGGTGGTTCTGGCGGTGGTTCTGGTGGCGGCGGTGCTGGCGGAACAGGAGGCGTTATGCCGATATTAAGTTCATTTGCTAAATTTAATTAATATTTTAAATATTTTAAATATTTTAAATATTATATTTTCTTTTTTATACAACTTTTATCTATTTTAAGCGTAACTTCTCTATTTTCTTTAGGAACTATTCTAATTAAACATTTTGATTTTTTACCGTATAACGATTCCGTACATCCTTTTTCTTTCTTGTTTTTCTTTGTTTTCTTTTTTTTTTCTTTAAATTTTAAATCTTTTAAATCTAAAGTACATCTAGACCTGAAATGTTCATATCTTTCTCTAATTTGACAGTAATTTAGTCCTGATTTTTTTTTTAACATTTTATTAATATGTTCATGTAAACAATACATCCATTTTGAGAAATTTGTTCTATTTTTTAAAGCTTTATTATTAAGAGGTACAGCTTTTAAATTTTTCTTCATATTAATTCTACAATATTTGCATGGCAAAACATGTCTTAACGACATAATAAAATTTTTATATCTCTTTTTTTCTTCTTTGCTAGGAGAAATTGGATAATTAAAAGACATTGTATGTAAATAATGCCAAAGACTCGGTCCCCATACACTTGTTAACATACCATCTCCGCTTTTATAATCATTTTTGTTATAAACGCGCTTTTTTGTTTTTTTTAGACGTTTTTTATTTTTTTTTTTTGTTTGACCTTTCTTAATAACTTTTATACGTTTTGTTTTCATAGATATAAATTATTTATATTTTTTTTTTCCCAAATTATTTAATGAATCCTTAATTTTTTCTTTTAATTTATTTTTGTTAACTGAAATATTATATTTCATTTTCCATAATTTAACATAAAATTCTTTATCCGTTGATAATGATTTCCTAGTGATTTTTATTAATTCACCTTTCTTATTTCTTATCATTAATAATCATATATAATAAATATTTTTTATATTCGTTAAAAAAAATATCTTTCTTATATTTAGTTAATTTATATGGACGCAATAAAATATCAATTTTCTTCAAAAAAATTTTTAATAATAATTATATTAATTTCATTGTTTTTAGGAGCTGCTTTTTATGTTTATAATAATTATATCGCTCCGAGGTTAAATCCTAAATTTGTTTCAAATAGAGAATTTACAAAAGAAGAAGCTGTTAATAATACAGAACTGTATTTTATATTTGCAGATTGGTGTCCTTATTCTAAAAAAGTTATGCCTATATGGGATAATTTAAAAGAAAAGTATGATAGAAAAAAAGTAAATAATTATGCTGTTATTTTCAAAGAATTAGATGGTGACAAGAATGAATCAGAAATAGATGATTTTTCAAAAAGATTTAATAAAAAAATAGAGGGATATCCAACAATTATTTTAATAAAACAAAACGAAGTTATAGAATTCGACGCTGACCCGACGAAAGAAAACTTAACTGCCTTTATAGAAAAAACATTATAAATTATAATATTTAATAAAATTTATAATTTATTCAAAATATTTCATAAATATTTCTGCATCTTTTTTTCCAGATTCAAAATACTCTATTCTTTTTTCCCTGCTTTGTATCAATTGATAAAAATCTACGATTGAACCTGTATTAACTTGCAATACATATTTTATTTTTTTTTTATATCTTTTTTGTCTTATTTTTTTTGCAAAATTATTTAACAATCCTATATTAAAAGTCATCATATTTTCATTATTTATTTCAGTTGAATTTTTAATATATAAATCAATTCCTAATATTTCATCTAAATTACATCCAGAATTATCCTTTAAAAATTCATACATCGGGAATTTACAAGAAAAAACACCATCGATATAAAAAATATCTTGATACTTAAGGGGTATAAACATTATAGGAATACTTGAAGACATATATATTGATTTTAATATATCCATATTCGGTGTTTTATCTAATGAAAATTCTTTACTTTCCAAAGTATCGCAATTTGTAGCAAAACAACATAGTTTTTTTCCAGAATATTCATACAAATCTTTAAAAGTAAAATTATCTTTTAATTGTGTTAATTTTATAAGAGGTTCGAAACATTTTTTAAATAATTCAAAATTAAAAATGCCATTATTATTATAGGAAAGAAATAATTTTTCAGTATCGATATCAAACAACTTTTCCCATGGTCTATCAATAATATAATTATAAATAATATCAATGTCTAATTTTAATGACAATAGTAGGGATATCATTGAACCAGCTGAAGTTCCGTATAACTTTTCAATATTATCAACCTGAAAAAAATTGTTTTTTATTAATGTATATATAGCTGAAAACTGTTTAAAAAATTCCTGTCCTCCAGATGAAATTATCAAATTTTTTATCATTATATATATTTACCAATTAATTTTAATATTATATTTAAAATTAAATTTTTTTTTCTTCATTCTAATTATGAACGAAAAAGTAAATCTAGATGACCTTTACAAAACTAAAAAAAATACTTTTGACCATAAAATTAAAATATATGAAAAAATATTAAATAGAATACATAAAAAAATTAAAACAACTGCAAGAAAAAGAAATAGTGACTGTTTTTGTATGTATGTTGTACCTGAATTTATTTTAGGATTACCTAGATATAATATTACACTATGCACTACACACATAATTGATAAATTAGAAAAAAACGGATTCAAAATCAAATATACACATCCAAATTTATTATTTATATCTTGGCAGCATTATATTCCATTATACGAAAGACAGGCTTACAAAAGAGAAACGGGTGTAAATATTGATGGATTTGGAAATGTTATAACAAAAAAAAAAACTAAAAAAAATGAACCCGAAAATATAAATGAATTATTATTAAAAAACAGCGATAAATCAAAAATCAAAAAAAATAAAACTAATTTTAAAGATATTTCTTCATATAAACCAACTGGGAAATTTATATATGATAAAGACACCATAAAAACCATTCAAACTATAAATTTGTAATATGGTAAAATATTACTTATTTTAACAATACTAAAAAAAAAGCACTTTTTGAAAAAAAAAATATAACTGTTTTGTTACCATTAATTATTTTAAACTATCGCGCATATAACCCAAATATAATGTAAAAAAATATTTTTTACATTATTTTTAACATTTAAAAAAATGTCGTTTTTTTCATTTTTTTTGAAAAAAAGTTTGAGAAAAAAAAAACGCTCAAACTTTTTTTAGACATTTTAAACCATAAGCAATTTAAATACAGATTTTTTAAATATGTAATTGTTACCAACGAAATAGTTTGATCGATTTTTTTTCAAATTGATAATCCGAAAACGGCTTTTGGACATTTTTAAAATGTCCAAAAGCCGTTTTCCAGAAAAAGAATTGACGAAAAATCGATCAAACTTTCTGAATACCTAGATATTTAGAATGATCAACGAGAAAATAAATATGAAATGAGAGCATCCTTATGGTAAGGCACTTTTTTTTTGAAAAAGTTTGATCAAAAAAAAAGTGCAAAAATCAAAAAATGCAAAAAATTGAAAAAAAACAGCTACTTTCGCGAGTAAAGTGAGTTAAATATAAAAACAACAACGCATACGTGGTAGGTGAGAAAAAAACGGGACGCTGTTGAAACACTGCATTATGGTAACAATCGCAATCGTTACCATAGCCTTATTGGGAATGCTATTATAAAAATATATTCCATACTATATTTGCTTTCAAAAAAAGTGCTCGTTTTTACTTCGCTGCATATTTAAAAAATTAAATATCGGTTATAAAATCGCAGCGCGTAGTTAATGTAAAATAATGAATTATTTATTTAGCATCGTTACCATGTTTTTTTCAAAAAAAAAACGAGTCGAATCGTGAGTTTTTCGAGCCTTTTCGGATGTAAAATAGTCTCTTACTGGAGCTTATTTTTAAAAATTCTCAAACTATTTTTAATTAAATTTTATGTTATTATTTTCAATTCAAATAATAATAAATAATTCATGGTAACAAAAAACGGGAATAATAAAGTAAAAAAAAAAGCGATTTGTTGAAAAAAAACAACGTATGTTGAAAACAAAAATAAAAAAAATAAAAAATAAAAAAAATAATGGAAAAAACAGCTGAAAACGCAACATTGGGATATGGGGTACCATATAAGAAAATGAAAAAAACACTGTTTTTTTCATTTTCATTTTTTATTTTCCTTTTTCCTTTTTCCTTTTTCCTTTTTTTATTTTCCATTTTTTCATTTTTTCATTTTTTCATTTTTTTAAAATATTTAAATAAAAATATGTAATTATAATATATGTATATTTGTGACTGTTGTAATTATTCAACATATAAAAAGTGTAACTATAATAGGCATTTAAATTCGAAAAAACATATAAAAAAGTTAAATTTATGTAATAAATGTCCATTGTGCGATTATGTTTCAATAAGGAAAGAAAATTTGAAGAGGCATTTGAAGTCTGGAATTCATAAAGAATTACTCACAAATTTGGCTTTTTTACAAGAAAATGAATTAGATGATAAAATAAATTCAAAAAATAAGAAAAATACTAATCAAAATACTAATCAAAATGATAATATAAATGAAAATTTAAAAAAAATATTATTAGAACAAGAAAATTTAAAAAGAATGATACCCAAATCAACAGGAAATACTATTATTAATAATAAATTATCAATAAATGTGTTTTTAAATACACAATGTAAGGATGCAATGAGTATTCAAGATTTTCTTAATCAACTACAATTTTCTTTGGATGATTTAAAATATACAAAAAATAATGGTTATGTAGAAGGTATAAGTAATATGTTTGTGAAGGAGTTGGAAAACCTTGACCCAAAAGAAAGACCAATACATTGTAGTGATAAAAAGAGGTTACAATTTTATGTAAAGACCCCAAATAAATGGGAGAAAGACGATGATAATACAAATATCAATAAAGCAATAGGAAATGTTCAAAAAAAACAGATAGAATTAATGCATTTATGGGATAAAGAAAATCCGGGCTGGGAAAACAATGATAAATTAATAATGGAAAGATTACAAATAGCAAAAAGTGTCTATGGAAGTGTTAGCAATGAAGAAAGAAATAAAGAAAATAAACAAATAAAAAAAATAATAAGTGAAAAGATTGATTTGGATATTAATATTATTACAAAATAATAAGTTAATAATTTTATTATTTTATGATCGAGTGTTAAATATTATTTAAGTTTTTTAAATCGGGTGTTTTAATTGACATGTGACTATTATTTTCAATATTTGAGGTTTTTAAATATGCTTGAATGATAGCAATATCTTCGTGTTTTTTGTTGCATATATCAAATTGACAAATATCACATCCATAGCTTTTTTCACCTTCTTCAATTTCTTCATCACAAATATCACATATACCACAATCATTTGTACATGTGCCATAAATTAATGGATGTCCATTTGGGCATAAATTGTTGTCATATTTTTTTATAATTTTTTCTGTAAGTTTTTCAACGCCATCTGTTAATATTTTATTTGCCTCATCTAAATTATAATTTTCTTTAATATATCCCATACTTTTATTATCAATATCCAAATCTTTTTCTCTTTGAAGTAGTTCTTTATCTTTATCTCTATCTTCTTCTTCTTTATTACCAATTTCATCCAAAAGATTTTTATTATCTTCTTTTAATATTTGTTTTTCTTTTTCCATAGCCCTTTCAATATCTTTAAATTCTTCTATATATTCTTCTTCCCTATATTTTTGTTCTTTTTCTTTTTCTTTTTCTTTTTCATTTTCATTATATTTATTTTTAGTAGTATTAAAATTTTTATTTGTATTTTTTAATCTCTTTTCTGCCAATTCAATGTTTTTATCCAATAATATTTTTTCAAATAATTTAAGTCCTTTTCGATAATCTTTATCACAAACAATATATAATTCCATTATAATTTTTCTAACTTTTTCAATTATATCATCGACGTCTTTTAATGACAAATTTTCATTAATGATATAATCAATTCCGGTTTCATCTGGTGTAAATAAATAATTCAGTATTTCTATTAAATTCTTATCAAATTTTCTAGAATTATTCATGATGATAGCCAGATGATTTGCAAAATTAACTATATTATCATTTTCAGAACTACCTTTTAAAATACCCCTGCTTTTATCTTCCATTTTTTTACATAATTCAATAGAATTATATTCAAAAATTGGAATATCTGAAAATCTCTTTATTTCTTCAGGTTTTTCAATACCAGTATAAGATTTATAAAATTTAGCAACATCCTTATCATATATTTTTTGCTGTTCTTCACTCATAACAAATTCTTTCGTTTGTAAGATATATTTATCTTTATATAAATTTTCCAATTCTGGAATACCATTTTCGTCAGATAAAGTTTTTATTAAAGAACCTTTTTTTTTATTGCATATGTCTGCAGAAACCGTTGCATTAAAATCGCCTATTTTATTAGTTTTCTCATATTTAAATTTTTCAGTTTTATTGCAGATTGGTTCATCTTTATCAATAATATTTTTAATAGCACTAAAAATATGAACAATCTTAACATAATATGTAGCTATTTCTTTACAAATTTTTTTTTTATTTTCATTAACGGTTTCATCATATATAGAATCATCTATGCTTTTTAAGTTTTGAATGAAACTATCAATAGATTTTTTTTTATTTTTTATTATTTTATTATTAATAATTTTTAATTGATTTTTTGTAAAATTTTCATTTAAAATATTTGAAGTTATATTAATAATTTTATCGCAATATGTTGGATTCATAAATTGTAGCAAATCATTATTATTGCTATTTAATATTAAATCGGACGATATTTTATTAATAGTTTTAAATAGTAAATCATTGGAAAAATTATTTTTTTTATTTTTCTTTGTGTTAGAATTTGCATTTCCCATATTAATATAAAAAAAGAAAATAATTTAATTAAATTGAATTTAAATAAATTATTTTTAATATTATAAAACTTAATGAATAATAAACAAACAAAAAAAAAAAAAAATAAATTTGATAAAAAAAAGATTTGGAAAACGTTTAAAGAAAATATTGGAAAAAAAAAATTATTCCTTGTATTTTCGGAAAAAAAACCCTTAAAAAGGGAAAATTGGAGATTATGTAATAATAATTTACAGTTATTTT
>Ga0115007_10002154_pt1 | contig 12280 bp, 9 predicted proteins | sample ArcOceMetagenome_2_FD_87166 | JGI IMG/M metagenome (GOLD analysis project Ga0115007, IMG submission 87166) | Marine eukaryotic phytoplankton communities from Arctic Ocean - Arctic Ocean ARC135M Metagenome | ecosystem: Environmental > Aquatic > Marine > Oceanic | place: Arctic Ocean | collected... | reverse complement strand
CGTTCGAACGGACGTGACTGGAAAACTCGGAGCCGTCAAAATCACTGGCGCTCGTGGCTCCATTCCACTTGTTCTTTTGTCACTGCAGTCGTCCGCGACCTGCTCACCACAGAGTGGCTCGCACCGGGTGCCGAGGCGCGTTCCCTCCGCGCCGGCACTGTCCGGGCGATGCTGGCGAATTCGTCTACGCGCGGCGCGCCTGCGGGGACGTGTTCGGATCGTTCTTTCGGCGCCAAACACGCGACGCGTGTTGTGCGCGGATTTAACGTGCCGACGTCACGTGCCCAAAAGACTTTCCAATCCCACGACGCTTCGTTCCACGTGTTGTGTGCGAAACAACCCAGCCGAGGCGGCAAGCCTGGTGCAGGTGGCGACAGCGGTGGCAAGCGCAACGCCACCGCGGGCGGTAACCCACAGCAAACAACAAGCGCCCCACGAATCACAGGCAAGGTGGGTTCAATGTCCGTGCACACGCAGATCAAACTCGTGGAGAGGTACAAACGCTTGAGTGGAGGCTCCACTCACTCTTCGCCGGGTTCACGTTCCACCGGGCCCGGGGGCGGCAAGGCAGGCACCGCTGTCGTCCGCCGCGCCTCCGTGGAAAAAAACACGTTTCGCAAAACCAAGGACGACGCGTATCAAGAAGAGCTGGCCAGACGAAGGCGGGCAGCGCAAGCCGAGGTGCGGCACCAAAACACGCTCGAGTCGTTCAGGGGAATAGGCGCGGCGCCTGTTTTGTTGGTGGACGGGTACAACGTCTGCGCGTGCGACGAGGGGGAGACTTTTTCTGACATGAAACAAGCGTTCATGGCGGGTGACTTGGAAACCGCACAGCGGCTGCTAATTAACGACCTGGAAACGCTCGCCGCGCACAAGGGGTACCGCGTGATATGCGTCTTCGACGCCGACCGAACCGCGCGCGCGTCAAACGGCTTGGACCAGGTACGGCCTTGGGCCTTTTCCAAATCCTGGCACACTGTTTTACCTCTAACGCTGGTGACTGTTCAGACCGAAGCTGGTGACTGTTGTCCATACATCGTCCAATACACGCCCAACACGGGACTGACACTTTGTTTTACCTATCGTAGGCGTCGAAAACGACGGGCGGGGTGTGGGTGGTTTTTTCGGTGACCAACGACGCGGATTCGTGGATCGAAGCCGCCAGCCTTGTGGAGCTAAAAGGGGAGTCATCGTTGGCGGGTGTTTTGCGGAAAACTCGCGATGCGACTGGAGGGAAAGGGCCGTCCGGCGAATCGCAGCGATTGGCGTCGCGCGAAGACGACGGCGTTGAGACGGTACAAAACGCGGGTTTGAAAATTGAAAACTCCAATCCGCCAAAACTCAGCACCCCCAAGTCGCGCACCGTGTACGTCGCCACGAGTGACGGCGCGCTGTCTTCCGTGGTCAGGGGCAACGGCGCGTACGCGGTGAGCGCGGGGTCGCTGATTGAGGAGCTACGCGCGGCGCAAGCGACCGAGACTGAGATTTTACGCGAGTTGGCGGTGAAAGCGCGGTGGGGGGGGGAGAAACGCGGCGCCGCGATGAGGATCACAAACCAAACCACCGCGGACGCGCTGATGGAGCTTTACAAAAACGCCCCGAACACATCCGCGGTGGTCAAGTTCGGGTCGGTAAGTATTTCCCAATCATCACATTCCTCCGACTGATTGCCCATACGAGACTGACATTTCTTTTTTTACAATCAGCAAACAGGCGCGGGGTTTGCGGGCCGGCCGAAGAAGGGGAAGAAAAATAAACCCGGAAAAGAACCGGTTTCCGGGGAGCAAGGGACGGAGACCGGCGAGCTAGAATAAATAGACTAGTACTGAGTAAACTACGGACGTATTGCGCACGAACACGTATTTATACCTCTTCAGGACTCGAACAAAAACGTGTTACTGTTACCGTTTCAGGGCGTAGAACAGCACGTACGCGTTTCTCGAGTTGGACGGCGGTCCCGCCCCCGCGCCTGAAACGCGTTCGTCGTTGAAGTCGTACCACTCTCCGCGCCGACGTTTGTGGTGGCGGTGTAGTGCCCGTGAGATATACTTCCTGTGTGGTTGATGACGGAAAACAGCGTGTACGTCGGGTCAGTGAGTGCGCCGGTCCCAGAACTTTCCCGCCCGTCGCGATGCCCGGAAAGCAGCTCGCGTAGGTGCAACACAAGCGGAACCTCAACCGCGGTGTCTATTTTCCGCCCAGGCCGGCCCCCGTTGGTCCACTGGAACCGTTTCAGGTGTAACACCAACACCCGAGGCGGGCGCTGGACGGACAAGGTCTTGGTGGCGTCGCCTTTTTTGTGGCACCGCGGGCAGTGAAACGCGTCGGTGCCCAACAACGGCTCGTCCTCCCCGAAAGCGCGCAGGCAATCCGCGACGGACAGTGAGGAACTCGAGAGTTCTCTCGCCGAGGATCGAACCAAGGACGACCCGGACCGTCCCAGTGTGCTTCCCATGTACCGGGAAAGCAAGCTCGCGCTGGCCGAGGTGCGGGTGCTTCTTGTTTTGCTTTTGTCGGGGGAGGGTTCCGGAAAGTTTTTATCCGCCCCCGTTTCGTTTCCCTTCCGCCGGCGCAGGGGAAGGGAAAGGTCCCAAAACGGGTCGTACGACGTGGAAACCTTTTTTTGTAAAGAAAAGTGTCAGTATTGTTTGGGCAAACAGTCTTGGGATTTGGTAAATACAATTACGTACCTTTCCACAGGCGTGACATGTCACCGCGCTCCTTAACTGACCCGCGAACACGTCAACCACAACGGAGGAGGTGCGTTTCCGGTACGTTTCCCACAGCCTCGTCGCTTTTTCAGGTTCGGGTTCAGTGAAGTCATCCTTCTCTTCATCGTACCGCGGCGTGACTTTCACGTCCGTGAAATCCGTGTCCAGCGAGTCCAACAGGAAACGCAAAAACTCCTGACTGTCATGCTGGTCACCGTCGGTGAACAAATCCAGCGGGCCCCCGCTTGTAGACAGGGCGTCCAGGAACGTGGAAGGGCAGACGGCGTCCCGTGAAGGGGTTACTGAATCGGATCGGTGAATTTTGCGCACCAACTCGCGCGTCGCGGAGGCTACTTTTGATACTTTTGAAACGGGTGAACCGTCGACGACGCCGACCGAGCTTTCCCTCAACAGAAACTCCGCCAGCGGGGGCGTGTGCGCCAGGGACTGCAAACACGCGGACGCGAAGCACGTGTTGCCGCAATTCCGTAAGCCTCGCAGACCACGGGGGCGGTCGAACATCGCAACCCGACGCGGAGGCGCGCTCGATGCCGATTGAAGTTGAGCGCGGCGGTGCGCAGCGTTTAGTTCGGCTTTGACACCGACCCCGATTCCGTTCGGGTCGTAACGCGCGCGTGCGTCGTTCTCCGCAACCGCCTCCCTGGCGCGTCTTCGCGTTGCGAACGCGTCAAGCGACGCTCGGGTTGAGCTGAGGCTTCCGCCCCGCGAAGAGCCGTATAAAACGCTCGGGTCGTACGCGCTCGCCGGCGCCGGCGCCGCATCCATCTTTTCGTACCGGGTGGAACGAAAATTATTTCTTTGCTCGGCACCCGACCCGCTTTGCCAATCAGGAGGCGACCGAACACGGGTCGTGGTCGCGGCCGCGGCGCTGGTCCCCCTCACCTCACTCACCCGGCCTGCCGGGCTTACGTATCGCTTAGTCTCCGTGTCCCACGACGGCGCCGCCCCCACCCTGGATCGTCGCGGGAACGAGCTGGATGGAGAAACGTTGTCGCGGTCGCGGTCCAAAGATGCGCCGTCCCATACACCGCTTTCCGACCGACGAGACACCCGTTGGGTGGTTGGGCTGTATCGCTCGTTTCGGTGCCTATACCGGTCCGAATCTTCATTGTCCGGGCGCGGGGGTAACCCAGTGGGCGGCGACGCCCTGAGGCCGTACGAACGTCGCGCGTCATCGCCGTCGCCATCGCGACCGAAAACACCGAATGAACTCGACGTCAACAACCCAGACGTGGTCGTGCCGTACGCACGGTCCTCGCCGAGACGCGCAATCTCGCTCCGCAGCAAACTGCGCGGGCGCTCCGTTTCCTGCATCTCAGTGGCTCACCCGCCGCGCGCGTGGAGTGGCCTGTGCACCTCGCCCGGCCACGCGCCCCCGAGGACTGCGGGCGTGTGCAACGGAAAAGCGAACAACGGAAAGGCCAAAACGTCGAAAATCGTCGAAATGATTTCCGGCGCGATCCAAGAAACGCTTGCGTTACGGCGCGATCGAATTTCAACGAAGCCCCCCCCGGTGAGGCACTGCCGACCGCACACTCGCCGTATCGCTCGCACCGATCACCCAATCCACCGCTTCATTCGCGTCCGTACCCGCTGAAGCGCCCACCGGTACGCGATGCAGCTGGATTTCAGCAGCCCCGACTTGCCCGCCCCCGAGTACGAACACGCGGTGCACCACGACGAGGCCGGGTTTTCGCAAGTGATCATTTGCGGCGTGCCTCTTCGCGTGCGGCAGTCCGAGATCCTGGGCGGCCGGCTGTGGAGCGGCGGGGTGAGGCTCGCGGTGGAAATCGAAAAAGGCATCGCACTGAGGGAGCTGGGGCTGGGGCAAGCCGGCGCCACGGATACGGAGTTGCACGGAAAGCAAGTATTGGAGATCGGCGCCGGGTGTGCCGGCTTGCCCGGGTTGGCGCTGGCTATCAAGCACAAAATGCGCGTCACGCTGACGGAACACCCCGACGTGGTGCCCATTCTTTTGGAGAACATCTTAGCCGTGAAAGCGCAGGTCAGCACGCTCTTTGGGAAAGGAGAAGTCCAAAAGGACGTACATGACGCGGTACAGGCGGTTGAGGTCGTGGCCTTTGAGTGGAACGACCAAGCCGCGCTTAGTAAGTACGCTTCCGAAACCGAAGCGTTTCAACTGGTCGTCTGGGCGGACGCCGGGTACTTCTCCGACCACATGTCTCTTTTGCGATGCGCGGTGGCGGCGACCTCCCCGACGGGCGCTATCTTAGCCGTGGAGTCGTTACGGTCGGAATCGAGCACAAGGACGTTCAGGAAAGCCTTCGGCGCGAACGGGCTGTTCGCCGTGCGCGTGCTAGGGAACGGCGACCACAAAGTGGACGAAACCTGGACCCTCGCCATGGAGTGGCAGAACAAACACGAAGCCGTCGCGGCGCGGCAATCCGTGGTTGACGGTAAGTTCGAGAAGAAGTTTAGGGGAGTGCTTGACACGACACAGGGGGAACGGGGAGTTAAAAAAACGGTTTACGACGCAGCCGCGCGAAAGAAAACCCCGGAAACGATTCCCGTGTGTTGGGACGAAGATGCGAAAAACGAGGAATACGGCGCGAAACGGTTTTGGGCGAGGGGGTTCGATTCGTCGCTCGTGCCGGACGACGCGTAGTGAACGGGTTCCGGGTTCCTTTTTGCCGGAATCGTGACCGTATCAACAGGGAGGTAACCTGCCTTACCTGCCTTGTTTAGTGTTCGTAACCTTATAATACTTATACTATTGATTCGGCGTTACTAATGTCGCCGCCTCGCGCTCGCGTTGTTTTCCACCGGTTGTTGTCTGTTGCTCCATTCAAATTCCGTGCCGTGTCTCCCCCCCGGGTAACTAAACATGTACTCTTGGTTACCCTAATCTCCCGTCACAAGCAGTTCTCTCGTTTGTTCGACCGCACCGGCCCGCACCCTTCGCAGCCCATCACCCGCATCCACCACGGATTCAGGTCCGCTTGGAACAGCTGGTTCGTTTCGTTGGCTTGCGGCGAACTCGGCGCGTCAGGGTCGTCGTCCTCGCCAGAGGCGTCCAGAGAAAGGCCTCTGGACTTTGGAGACCCGGGGTGACTCGTCGACGCGTTTTCGGTTTCGCTTTTAGGCGAGTGTTCATCCGAAGAAATTGACGGATTCAACCGGAGCGTGGTGGACGGAGACGGGGCTTCGTCTTCCTGATTTTTTAAATCACCGACAGCGATAAACGCCGCCCCTCCAAACGGGCTCGCGTTCGCATCAACCAAAGCAATAACAACCCCGTCCACGATCACGGGGAACGGCGACGAAGGCCGGTCGATTTGTGGCGACGCCGGTACCAAACAGTCTTGGTTTTTCTTGTCACCACCCCGTGAACGCGAGTTCATCTTTCCGCGCGTGATGAACCCTGATTGTAAAAAAAGAAATGTCAGTCCCGTATGGGCATTCAGTCGGCGGAATGTGGTAAATGGGAAATACTTACCGATTTCGCACGCCGCGGCCGGGGTACTTTCGTGTGTTGGTATTGGAGTCTGCTCGCCCGGTTCCGTGGACGGTTCGTTTGTTGGTTTCGTCGTCGTGGGTTCCGGACACGGCTCGGGCAACGCCTCACTCGGTGGTTCTTCACGGGTTGGCGTGTCACACAAACTCGGTTGCTCGGTTTCCACCGGAATATCCGTCGGATCGACAACTGTCCCCGGCACCGGGGATGTGTTTTCTGTATCCGCGGTTTCCGTGTTTGACCAAGTCCCAGAAGGGTGTTCTTTCGTCGCGAGTGTTCGCGATTGCATTCCTACTCCACACGCCTCCTCGCCCAGGACGCGCCGCAAACGGTCCGCCATGCGTGCCAAGTGTTGCGCTGGGTTGCGCTGGGTGGTCGGGAACGATTCCGTACCTGCCGTTGCCCGTGAACCCAAAAAAGAGGTCGCCGCGAGCGCCTTCAAAGTGCTCGGCGTTTGCAAGCACCACACGCCGCCGTCCGCGCCGAGGGCGAACGTCGACGCGCCAAACGTACAAACGTCCCGGAAAGCCACGCCAGAGGACGCTGTTGTTGAGTCATTAGACCCTGAACCCTTTCCCGTTCCGTCCGGACTGGGTTTCGGACTGGGTTTCGCGAGCGGGTACCACGCCAAAACTGACGCGTTCAGAATGTCAATCACCGCGATGGCGGAGGGTGACACCGATAACAAGCACGGCCCGATTTGGTGCAGTTCGCCGAACTCCCACTTTTTCGGTCGCCGCGGTGTACGCGGGTCACGCGGGTGCGTAGCGGTTTGTGCCGACTCTTTTGTTTCCGTATCACACGGCGCGCCGAACGCGGCGCGCCCGAAAGGGTGTAGAGACGGCGCGGGCGGCAACAACGGACGCACCGTCGCGACGACTTCGGTTTCAAAAACCTCGCCGTGTGTCGACGCACGGCACACCCAAAGCCGACGGCCGGGACGCGAGGCGAACATCCACCAAGTTTTTTTATCATCGACGCCGTCTTTTTTCGGAACCGTATCCTCCGAAAACTGCGACTCGCGAAAACCCGCGCCGTCGCTGCTTTCCGGCGCCGCCGCTTTGGCAAACGCGTGCGCGGTCGCGCCGAAGCGTCCGTCCCGTGGTGTGTGCCCCACGGGCGTCTTCGTAAATCCGTCGGTGTTGCGGTGCAGCAGAAATATGTGCGCCGTGGTGCTTATCAACGCCGTTTGGCCGTGTTTGTCCATGAACTCGACTTGGCAAATCGGGTGCTCGAATTTGATCGTGCGCGCGCCCGCGTTGTTTCCGTCAAGACGCACCACGGAAACGCACCCGGTGTCGTCCCCCGCGCAAAACGCATTTCCAGCGAGGGACCAGACAACCGACGTCACGGTGTGTCCCTTGTGCCCGGATGGAACGCCGGCCTCGTACCGGCCCGAGGCGGTCGGCGAACTTGAATTTGAATCGCGGGGTAGCGGGCCATACGAGGTTGTCGCGGCAGAGACGCCCGCCCCGATACCCTGATGACAGTCGTCCGGGTCCGAAAACTCGCACACCGTGAGCTCGCCGTCGTCGAACGCCAACGCGAGTCGGGTTCGGTTGGGGCTGATTTTTACGGCAACGACCGCGCGACTCGCGCTGCCGCCGCCGCGCGTCTCCACCATGAACCGCTCTCGGAACTTCAACGAGCAGTCTCTGTAGTCTCGTTTATTTGTTAACTCTTCGTCCTGGGGTGTGTCGCGATTGTCGTTTGACAGTGCGTCGCGGTCGTCGTCGGGTTTGTCGCTATCTTGTTCGTTCCTACTCCCTGAATTTAAACCCACCCCACGCACTCGCCAAAGGCGCTCGAACACGTACACGCTGCCGATGTTGCTGCCGAAGATTACGAATTTGTCGTCCGCGTCAACGCACAGCAGGCGCACACGCGATCCCGTCACATGGCGAACCACAGTGGCGTCCGCGAGGCACTGTTTACAATGAAGTGGGGGAACGATCAGGCGTGAGATGAGTTGTAGCGACCGCGAATGAGACGCGAGCGCGGTCACGGAGATGGTGGCCTCGGTCGCCCCGAAAAGTCGGCGAATCTTAATCCCCGAACGATAAATCCCGACAGAATGCGACGACGCGTGCGTACCTTCCAAACGCATCCGTTGTTCTGGTCAAAATCTACCTCCGTGTCCCCCGTCATGGCGGCCGCGCCCCCCGTCCCTGCGAGGGCGCCGACGATGCCGCGACGAGCCGACTCCGCTGTCGTGGCGCGACGACCTGTGGCGTCCGGCCCGTCGGGCCGCGGGTTCAACACTTTTCAGTTACGGAAGCGTGTCGGGATTGACACGAGGATTCGAGAGTTTCACATAAGTCCTTTACACTCCACCTACGCCTTCGTCTTCACGTCTCCCATGAGCTTCCGCTCTTCGTCCACGCTCCAGCACTTCCCGCCTGTTTTCACGGTATCGATGCGCTCCACAAAACCCTTCTCCGTGACCGAACTGCCATCCGTGGCCATGCCGTTCGACACGAGCGCGGCGTCTTGCTTCGCCGCATTTGTCGCGCGCCGCGCAATCGCCGCGAGCGTTTCACCCGTGTACTTATCCACCCCCCCCTCCATCCCAATTCCGCTCTTGATTCGCGCCATTTGTCGAAACGCGTCCTTCTCGCCTTTGTTTTCGCTCGGGCACTTCGTGAAGCACGGCACCATCACCGCCGCGTCTTCGTACAGCGGCGGCGGCGTGGTGGAAAACGCCCACTTACACGAAAAGTCGTCGTAGTTTGGCTGGATGTGCGTCTGCATTCTGGCCCGATACAAAAGAAAGTGTCAGTCGGTCGTGACGTGTATTACGTAAACAGTCAGAGGTAATAACCGTCCCTTCGGAAGGACGAGTATGGGCAATCGCGAAGGCGGAGCGTGGAGATTGGGAAACGCGCTTACCCGAAATCCTCCCCGAGCCATTCCTGGGACGGGGCTTTACAGGAATTGACGCACACGGACGCGCACCCGCTTTGTTCAAGAAAACGACACCGCTCGGCTTTAATGGCTTGCGGTACGCTTATTGTTTTCGGGAGGTTGGCGAAGGTTTTCGTTAACAGGGAAGGGAGTGCCACGTCGACGTGATCCACGCCCGCGATAGGGCCCATCAGCCACGGGAACAGATTCGTGAAAACTAACACGAAGGCGTAGTTCGCCGCCCACTCCGGGGTTGCTTTTTTAATTTGGCTTTTCCAAATCGGCGGGATCCAGCCTATGCCTAGTGCTGGTAGTATACCCGCGAAGACCCGCTTGGCGCGCACGGTCACATCACGCGCGGTGCCGTCCATGTCGTTCACCTCCCGGACACTAGTCAACACGCCGTCGAAATCCGTCCACGGCCTTTTGTCCGTGTCGTACCCAACCTCCTTCACAAGCAAACCTCGGATGGTGCTTGTTAAAACCTTGCTGATCGGCGACGCGTCTATCGACGCGTAATCAACGCTGCCATCCTTGCGTATCGGTAAGCTGCTTTGCGGGGGGGTGTCGCCTCTCCACGCGCTGCACGACGCGGGGTCATCATCAGGGCTCATTACCGCCTTCGCGGTGACCTTTCTCTCGGACGAGGACGTGACCACCACGCGTGGTGGGCGTCGTGTGGAGACGCGGGATTTCGCGGAGCGCTGCACGCGCAGAAGCGCGGGCGCGCTCGCAAGGCCGGCGACGGCTACGGAACTCATAGCGGTCGACGACGAGGACAACGCGGCAGGCGCGAGTCGGAGTGAGGAGGTGACGTGGAGATGGAAAAAACGAAGGCGTAGGAACCACCAACTGAGTTTTCTCATCCCCAGGTCTCGGCAGATCTGGCGTTTTCGTCGGAACTAGTCATCTTCAAGCCCGCCGACAAGCAACCGCCGCCACCGCGAAACTCGATTGCCGCGGACAACGACCCGCGCGGTCGCACGGTGTCCGAGGTTTCTCCTGTGCGAGGGGTTGCGGGTACAAGTCGAACCGTGGGCAGCGGCGAGGCGGTTCGTGGCACACACCAGCACGTTTCGGCGGCGGTGGCGAGAGGCGGGCGGCATCTCTCACGGGACGGGCTTTTTCTTTCCCAAGTGCTTCCGGTTGTTGTTCCGGTTGCGGTGCGTGTTCGACCCTGACCGTCACGATGGACGCGGTCGCGCCCTCCAAGGAACACAGGGCCCCCCGAGCGGGTGCCAAGGCGAAGAAGAAGAAAGCCAACGAGAAGAAGAAGAAAGGCGATGCCGTTTCGAAGGGGAACAACCCGAAGGCGTTCATTTTCAAGTCCAGCTCAAAGGCGAGGAAGGCGCGCACCATCGCGGCGGAGAAGCAGCAACGCAAGCTTCGGGTGCCTATTCTGGACCGGCAACAGGACGAGCCGCCTCCTTTTGTGGTGCTGGTGCAAGGGCCTCCTGGGGTAGGGAAAACCACCGTGATTCGTTCGTTAGTCAAGCACTACACGAGACACGCCATGAGCGAAGTGAAAGGCCCGGTCACCGTGGTGAGCGGCAAGAAGCGCCGCATTCAGTTCATGGAGGTCGGCACGGATTTGAACGACATGGTGGACGCGGCGAAGCTTTGCGATTTGGTGTTGCTCCTGGTTGACGGGTCCTACGGTTTCGAAATGGAGACGTTCGAGTTTCTCAACGTCCTCCAGGTACACGGGTTCCCGAAAGTCATGGGGGTTTTAACGCACCTCGACGAGTTCGTGGATCCGAAAAAACTCAAAAAGCAAAAGAAAACCCTGAAAGCGCGGTTCTGGGCGGAGATTTACAACGGCGCCAAGCTGTTTTACCTTTCAGGCATGCAGCACGGCCGGTACAACAAGCGGGATACGCTGAACCTGGCGCGGTTTATTTCGGTCAGCAAGTCCCGGCCGCTCACCTGGCGAAGCACGCACCCGTACGTGGTGGGCGACCGGTTCGAAGACCTGACCCCGCCCGGGTTGGTGCAGGTAAGTTTTCCCACCCAACACACACCGCCGACTGATTGCCCATACTCGTACCAGAAGGAACTATTTCGACCAGAAGGGACTATTACCTCGGACTGTTACCCTGACTGTTTACTCATACCAATCCCTCATGCACATGGCCCGAGAGACTGACACTTTCTTGTTACTCGTATCAGGAATCGCCAAACGTCCCGCGCGACGTCGCCGTGTACGGCTGGCTGCACGGGTGCAACTTGAAGAAAAAGCAGCTCGTGCACGTCGCGGGGGTTGGTGATATGCAGATTGCCGACCTCACGCAGCTCCCGGATCCGTGCCCCCTCCCGAGCACCGACAAAAAGCAAAGGAAACTGGACGAGCGCTCCAAGCTTCTGTACGCCCCCATGTCCGACGTCGGCGGGTTGCTTTACGACAAAGGTGCGAAAAATTGTGTTTCTCACATTCCAACACTGTTTTATCTCTAACGCTGGTGACTGTTCAGACCGATTACCCTGACTGTTTGTCCATACATCGTCCAATACACGCCCGATACACAAGGCTGACACTTTCTTTGTTTGGTATCAGACGCCGTGTACATCAGTATGGACGACCGCGTGGTTAATTTTTCCAAGCGCGGTACCGAGAAGCACGCGGTGGTGGGTTTCGATTCCGGCGAGCAAATGGGGGGGGGGCAAATCGGGCTAGACTCCGGAAACAACGTGGGCGTGTCCATGGTGCACGGGCTGCAGGACGCTAAGTTCGGGATGGACGAGAAACTGGCGCGGTCAGAGATCTCGCTGTTCCGGGGAAGCGCGGGACGGCTGAAAGGCGACGGGGAGTACGACGACGTTCCGGATGATGAGCAGGATGATGGCGAAGATGAGTTGGATCCTGAAGATGAAGGCGATGACGACGACGACGACGACGACGACGATGCGGATGACCCCGGGGTAAGCGCTCGCCGCGCGGCGGAGCGCGTCGCCGGGCGAAGCCGGCGCGCCGCCGTTTTCGGAAAAGACGGAAGTTTGGCCGAGGAGAACGGTTTGTACTCGGATGCGGATTCCGACGACGATCTCGGCATGGACGGTGACCACGGTGAAGGTTTGGGGGTGGGGGCTGCGGATTGGAAACGGGGGTTAAACGGCGCGCTGCAAAAAACGCGCCAGAAATCGCTCATGGAGATGGTGTACGACGACGACG
>Ga0115007_10002151_pt1 | contig 12291 bp, 10 predicted proteins | sample ArcOceMetagenome_2_FD_87166 | JGI IMG/M metagenome (GOLD analysis project Ga0115007, IMG submission 87166) | Marine eukaryotic phytoplankton communities from Arctic Ocean - Arctic Ocean ARC135M Metagenome | ecosystem: Environmental > Aquatic > Marine > Oceanic | place: Arctic Ocean | collected... | reverse complement strand
GCTGAGCTATTCCCGCAGAAGCTTAATCCTTAAGCGACCTGTAAAATGGCGTCCCGTAGGGGAGTCGAACCCCTGTTACCGCCGTGAAAGGGCAGTGTCCTAGGCCTCTAGACGAACGGGACGAGGCTAACTATTCAGACTGGGAGAGACCTAGACAACTTTATTAGCGTTGTATCTGCTAACCTAGAAAGCTCCATTTTCGTCATATTCCATAGAACGTTACATATGGACAAACTCTGACTTCCAATCTGCTCACTCTCTTTCACATGAGTGAGGGCGGCATTCTACCAAGATATGTCCCATTCGCAAGCCTTTATCGAAGGAAATTCAAAGATACCAAAAAATCCAAACAAAAGTATCGCTGCTCCTTAGCAGCAATATGGGTGCACACCAAAATTGGCACTCTCCAACTACCCTGCAAGGTCTCTAATACTCTGTGTTACCGCCCTTTTGTCGCTTTCTAATTTAGCCTAACTGAACCTTGCAACCAGCATTACGTAAAGATGTTAAGACCTCCGTGGCGAGGCTATGATTAATCCAGCCAGCTAGCATTGCGAGCTATTAAACGTGCCGTTGATTAACACTAACCATAAGCCAATATCTTAGAGTCTGAGTGCAGAGTAATCGCTAGCACTGTCAGGCTAAAAATTTTAGATCGGAATACCAACTAGGCACTCATTTCTGGTTATAATACGTGTGCGAACGCTAATCATACGATAGTCCATAATGCGAGAATTTGTAAAATCCGATAAATTGAGCGGTGTCTGCTATGACATCCGCGGGCCTGTGCTCGATCATGCCAATTGGCTTGAAGATCAGGGCCAAAAGATCATTAAGCTTAACATCGGCAACCCAGGCGCGTTCGGTTTTGATGCGCCCGACGAAATTGTTCATGATGTTATCCGCAATCTTCGCGAAGCTCAGGGTTACTGCCATAGCAAGGGGCTTTTCTCCGCCCGAAAGGCTGTTATGCAGCGCTGCCAATCTGAAGGCATCGACAGTGTCGATATCGAAGATATCATTATGGGCAACGGTGTCAGCGAGCTCATAGTGATGTCCATGCAGGCATTGTTAAATCCCGGCGATGAGATTCTCATTCCCTCGCCTGACTATCCCCTTTGGACAGCTGCGGTCTCTATGGCCGGGGGAACCCCCGTTCACTATCGTTGCGATGAAAGTGACGATTGGCAGCCAGATCTTGAGGATATCGAGTCTAAAATCTCCTCTAAGACCCGTGGTATTGTTGTTATCAACCCCAATAATCCCACTGGAGCCGTTTACTCAGACGGGATACTGAAGAGCATCGTAAGACTCGCGGAGCACGAGGACCTCGTGGTCTTTGCCGATGAAATTTATGATCGTATTGTCTATGACGGAGCCGTTCACACACCGCTAGCAAGTCTGGTGACAGCAGTGCCCTGCTTGACGTTCAATGGCCTTTCTAAGACCTACCGCCTAGCGGGGTTCCGCTCTGGATGGCTGGTGATAACGGGTGCCAAAGAGCGCGCCAAGAGCTACCTAGAAGGCTTGGAGATGCTCGCCTCTATGCGACTTTGCGCTAACGCCCCCGCGATGTTGGCCGTGCAAACGGCACTGGGTGGCTATCAAAGTATTAACGACTTAATACAGCCCGGCGGGCGACTCGTAGAGCAGCGTAACTTAGCCCATAAATTAATCACAGCTATTCCCGGCGTTAGCTGTGTCAAGCCCAAGTCAGCTATGTACCTGTTCCCGAAATTGGATCTGGCGATGTACCCCATCGCGGATGATGAGGCGATGGTGCTCAATCTACTTAAGGAGGAACGCGTACTTTTAGTGCAGGGCTCGGCGTTCAATGCAATGGATCGGCAGCATTTTCGGATTGTGTTCTTACCCAACAGAGAACAGCTCACCGAATCAATCGAGCGATTTTCTAACTTTCTTGCGCGGATACGAGGTTAGCCTGATGAGTGCAGACACGCAGAGTAATAAAAAAAGAGATAAGCCAGAAGACAAATCAATGGCGTCAGGAGTCGAGCCAATAGCCACGGGCGCAACTCCTGCAGAGTTGCCCGCCGATGAATTTCACGGAGCTGCGGTTATTGATGAAAATGGTACGGAGGTTCCGATTACCGAAGAGATGATTCTGACCGCTTTCGAGCGCTTAGAAGACTAAAAGTTTATTGCTTTAACCAAACTTAAATCCCAGGCTTTGATACTGGGCGGGGTCGTCAATCGCATAGTCCACCATGTAGGCACTAAATTCACGCCGCATAGGATAGTCTTTGCGCAAACGGTCGAAGACCACCGCAATTGAATCGCTGCCCTGCTTAAGGCCTCGCAGCCCCTCACGTAATCGCTGATCATCGAGTGCGACATCGTAGCAGTCCAGTATTGCTTCTTCTAGGTTGTCTGCTTCAAGTCTCAGTATCATGTCTTCATCATCGGCAGCCTCTGCCTCCACGATGATATTGGCCCACTGGCAAAAGCCGTCAAACACCATCTGAGTACCCTGTGTCTTGCCCTCAAGACTGTGGCCTGCAATATGTGGAGTCGCAAGAGCCACTAAATTCAACAGGTTAAGGTCTAACAGCGGCTCTCCTTCCCATACATCCAGGGCAACCCGCAGCCCAGAATGCGCTTTAAGTGAGGCTACCAGTGCCTTGTTATCCACCACAGCACCACGAGCGGCATTAATTAACACTGTTCCAGGCTTTAGCTTCGCCAACACCTGGGCATTAATAAGATGCTGTGTGGGAAACTCACCATCAACCGTGATCGGCGTATGCACACAGATAACGTCACATTCTAGAACGTTATCGAGACACCCCAGATCAGGAATTTGATGCTTAGATAAAAAGGGATCATAGACCGCACAGCTAACCTGCAGAGCTTGCAATCGCTTGTAGAGTCTTCCACCGACATTGCCACAACCGAGAATCCCAACTTTTTTACTTTGCCAATCTGGCATCAATCGGCACATGACACTGAGGTCATACTGCACGACCGATTCAGCATTACAACCTGGCGCATGGCCAAATCCAATGCCCGCAGTCTCTAAGTAATTCAGATCAATATGGTCGGTACCTATAGTCGCCGAACCGACAAATTTAATACTTGAGTCCGCTAGTAAGTCCCGATCCACTGTCGTGACCGAGCGCACCAGCAGTATGTCGGCATCTTTTACATCCACGGCACTAATCTCTCTACCGACCCGCAAATGCAACTCACCATAGGGCGCGAACATCTCGCGTACCCTCGGCATATTTTGATCGGCGACAATTTTCACAACACAGCCCCTAAGAATAATTTACGGCGCCGACATGGCGCTGTTTGAGTCCCGCAACCCGTCCAGCAAAGGCATTCCCGAACCCCATCTCCTCACAAAATATGGCAAACGCATCTTGGTGAATACCCTGCCAACTGATGGCTTTAAGGCCGGGGGCCTCTTCGATATCCGTGATAATCGTTGCCAGCCTGCGTGATAACAATAGCTGCTCTCGATGCTCATCGAGTCTATCCGCTAATCGTTTTGCACCTCTAATGGGCAGGTCCTGTAATTGATCTAAGTGCTCCAGAATAACGTCAACACTGGCATAGTGAGAGAGTAGCTGGCGCGCGGTCAATGCTCCAATTCCCGGAACGCCGCGAATATTGTCACTGCTGTCCCCAACCAGTGACAAATAGTCGGCCATCTGCCCACAACCCAGCTCTAATTGAATTTCAAGTTCAGATTGATTTTTGGGGTGGGACTTGCCAAAGTCCCAGTAGAGGTCATTGGTCTGAATAAGCTGAATTAGATCCTTGTCACGACTGACAATAACCGGCTGAGCCTCGGCATGCCTGACTTTATGGGCCACACCGCCAATCAGATCGTCAGCTTCGTAGACGCTAGAGGCCATTTCAGCAATTCCCAACACCCTACATAGCTGACGACAGGCGTTAAGTTGGAATGCCAAAGCTTCATCTGGGAGCTCCCGATTAGCTTTATAATCGGTACAGAGTTGATGACGAAATCCTGACCCGAGACTTTCATCAAAGGCGCAAAAAATGTAGTCGGGGCTTTTTTGTCGCAGCACATCCAGCAGAAATCCAGTAAAACCGAACACTGCATGGGTGGCGTATTGAGTTTCTTGAGTACGCCAGTTGTCTGGCAGTGTGAAATAACTGCGGAAAATATAGATTGAGGAGTCGATTAGAAATGCTTGCATGGGTGCAGTTTACGCCAGTTTGCTCAGTTGATAATGTACAGGATTGAGCGCATCTGTCTGACCAGCCTTTGAAGCGCCAAAGCACTGTGATAACGCAGATACAAAAAGCCCCGCACGAGTTGGCAATGCGTCTTTACCACACCAAGTTATAGCCTGATTGACAACATCTTGCCTAAAAGAACTGCCGTCCACCGCAGCACGCTCAAGATTATCAACGCTGATACTGAACAGCTGCCCGCAGGCAACCGAAAAGATCCACTCTAGCGCCTGCGGTTTAACCTCCGCCTCCTCAAAAATATGCTGCTGCTCAGGGTTACGCCCATCTGGGTTGTACCAGTAGCCAAAGTCTTCACGCAACAGTCTCGCGGGGCCAGCAATACACCAGTGGGCGATTTCATGCAACGCACTGGAGAGGTAGTCCTGCCGGTAGCATAGTCGATGGCGCTCATTCTGCGAGTTTGCAGGCCTATAAATCGGCTCATCTGCTCCGCCAATCAACTCAGTATTAAACGGTAGTAAAAATGCCTGATGAAAAATATCGGCTAATGTCTCAACATCCAGCTCGGTTTTTGACCCTTGATCCGGCGCCATCATGGGTACCAACATATTACGACCACTCCACACCATGAGCACCGCACTCAACAAGGTTAATACGCTGCCAGTAATCATCACTGAGGTATCCACGTCCTGCTAACAGATGTTCAATATACCAGCGAGCGGGTTTGATTTGATTAGCGATGACCGCTGGATTAGCGACATAAATCCACGCAAACTCAACGCCGCTGGCTGTCTCTACCGCAAACACCTCCCGACTGTACCTTCGGGGGGTGCCCTCATGAACGTCTAACTTAGCAATCTCATCAACGCCCCCAAGTTTATACAGCAAGCCCTCTATCCGTTCAGACGGCGCATAAACAATATTGGCACAGGCCAAGGTGTCATCGCGGCGAGAGCGCTTATTAAAACGCAGACCAAAGCCCTGAACACTGGCAGCCACCACCGACTCAAAATTCATATCCCGTCCGGTCATCCGCATAACATTCATGTTTGATCCATAGGCAAAATAACAACTGACTGAGGGTCTTGTTTTCAAGAGTCTAGCGCCCCTTTAATAGGCATAATTAAAGACTCAGATTTTACAGGAAAAATGTTGATCTTGGCAAAATACGTCGACAATAAGTTAGATGATTTTTACAGCGAAACACAAACTGTTGTGCTTTCCAAACACATAAGGTACCTTATGTAGCGTCAGTGTGTTTTGCTGGCAACCGCTTAAAAGGAGATATAGCTATGGCCCTCCAGACTGTTAATCGTCCCATAGATAATGTGATTGATATCTTCACTGGCAAGCCACTGTGTGATCTTTTTGATTATAAATTAATCCGTGTCGCAGCAGAACTCGATGGCCTGGAGATGCTTTATAGCAACTCGGAAAATGCAGACAAACTCTTTTCTATTAAAATCTTAGCCTGGGGGCTACGACGCTCTGGCGAGGTGGTTGGCCTCGTGCCCTGGCTTGATGAATTGGTGGCCTGTGATGCGATAGAGGATCCGCTAAATGGCCAGTGGGAAGGTTATTATGATCAGGGGGTTGATGAGGTATTCTTTGCCGCGCCCCTGCACAAAGTTGTCGAGCTAGAGACAGCCGCGGACTACTATGAGGTCCAGTATGACGAAAGCCTAAGTATTGTCCAAGAGATTCCCGACACCATAGGCACTCATGCTGTCCTCTCAGGAGACAGCCTTCATTCTATTACATTAAAAGAGGTTGTCAGCTGGCGTCTATCCAGTGATGGCTCAATGAATGCGATGTTGATCGATGAATCAAAAGTCCTTAATACACCCGTTTTACCGGGCGACGACTGTCTTTACACTGCAGATCGAAAGGGCAATTTCCGCTACTTTTTTCAGCATGCGATTGCCAACAAACTAAAGTTGCAAGATCCTGACGCCATCGCGGCCATAGCACTGCTGGACGAAAGCTAGCGAGAGAACCGAGATACACTGGACTGCCCATCACTGATCCAGTTAGAGCTGTTTATTTAGCTGTCCTTTGAGCGTTCCCGGAGGTCAGCCTAATAACCCTTTTTAGTAATAAACCCTGATCTGTAAAGAGCTTAATCTGGTCTGCCATAGGACATGAGCCGCTGATAACGACGCTCGAGTAAATCATCGAGGGGTATCGCCTGAAGTTCGTCAAGCTGCTCACTAAGGTGCGCTTTTAACGTGCTTGCCATCGTCTCAATATCACGATGCGCACCGCCCATAGGTTCTGGAATAGTCTGGTCAACAATGCCCAACTTTTCTAAGTTATCCGAGGTGACGCCCATAGCTTCGGCCGCCTCCGCCGCTTTGTCAGTGGTCTTCCAAATAATATTGGCACAGCCTTCTGGCGAGATGACAAAGTAGGTGCTGTACTGCAACATGTTGAGCCTGTCACCCACGCCGATCGCCAAGGCACCACCGGAACTACCTTCACCGATGACAGTGCAGATGATTGGCGTCCTCAAACGTGACATCACGGCTAGATTACGAGCAATAGCTTCTGAGATGTTGCGCTCTTCAGAATCGATGCCTGGATAGGCTCCTGGGGTGTCAATTAAAGTCAGTACGGGCATCTTAAAGCGCTCAGCAGTTTCCATCAAACGCAGAGCCTTGCGGTAACCCTCAGCTTTTGGCATGCCAAAATTACGCAGTACTTTTTCACTAACACCTCGGCCTTTTTCCTCACCAATAACCATAATAGGCTTGCCATTCAGACGAGCAACACCTCCCACAATAGCGCCATCATCACCAAAGTGACGATCACCGTGCATCTCTCCCCAGTCGGTAAAGATACGCTGAATATAATCTAGGGTGTAGGGACGGTGTGGATGTCGAGCAACCTGAACCACCTGCCAGGCAGACAGCTTGCTGTAGATGCTTTCTGTCAGCTTGCGTGACTTCTCACGCAGCTTGGTAACTTCCTCAGCTATATTGAGATCATTATCATTGCCAACTAGCTGCAACTCTTCAATCTTGCCTTCCAACTCTGCAATTGGCTGCTCAAATGACAGGTAATTTAAATTCATGTTGTAGGCATCTCACGTTGCATTGACTATTTATCTCCTGGGTCATTTTAACATTTCTGTGGGCTTGCGCTAGTGTCACCGCCAACTGTTATTCTATTGATAGCGCAAAGTAACAGAATCTTTGCCAAATTCCTCACGAAGTAGGTAGATTAAGTCATCTCGCGGCTGAACCAGCCACTGGCTTCCCAGCTTCAATTGGCCCGAGGCACTAGCTGCTGAGTACTCGACTGTCACAGGGCAGTTTCCCTCTCGGTAACCCGACACCGTATTATGAAACCTGTCCACCCAGTCCACGGCGGACTCACTCACGTTCAGCTGCAGACTACTCAGTTTACTGCAGCGAGCCTCATAGATAGATTGTATAGAGTCAGCAGCCATCTTGAGCCCACCAGTAAAACTATCTTCGGAAACAATACCCTGAACGACCAACAATGCATCTTTGACCAGTATCTCACGGTAAGCATTAAACTTTTCGGCCCAAACTGACAATTCTACGCGCCCGCTCTTATCGTCCAAGGTTAAAAACGCAAAGCTCTCGCCGCGCTTGTTCTTCATAATCCTCATGCCCACAACCATACCTGATACCGTGGTGCCGCTCTTTCCCGGACGCAAATCAGCAATCCGATTGGCAACCATACTCTTGAGCTCAATCTCATACTCATCTATCGGGTGACCGGTCAAATACAGCCCTAGTGTTTCTTTCTCACCGTTGAGTCGGTCCTTAAGTGACAAACTGCGCGCAGCGTTATAGCTGTTGTAATTAATATCTGAGGCACTGTCGACAACCGAGTCGCCGAACAGATCCCCCATGCCACTCATTGTATTGCGGGTATGTTGCTCAGCCAGTTTAACCGCTTCATCCATCCCCGCTAGCATGACTGCACGTCGGTAGCCAATGTCACCTTCCGGTCCAATCTCATCGAGCGCACCGCTGCGAATCATGGCCTCAAGGCCTCGCTTATTCACCTTGCGCCCGTCAACACGAGCACAGAAATCAAACAGGTCTTTAAATGGTCCACCCTCGGTTCTAGCGGCAATAATGCTGCTCACAGGCCCTTCGCCCAAACCTTTAATAACGCCTAGGCCGTATATCACTCTACCCTCGGAATCGACGCTAAAGCGGAACTGGCCCTGATTGACGTCTGGCGGCAGAAGATCAAGTCCCATGGCACGACATTCATCGATAAAGGTCACGACCTTGTCGGTCTTATCCATGTCAGATGAAATAGTTGCCGCCATAAATTCAGCCGGATAATGCGCCTTTAACCAAGCGGTTTGGTAGGCTACCAGTGCGTATGCTGCGGAGTGTGATTTATTAAAGCCATAGCCAGCAAACTTTTCCATTAGATCAAAGATATTAGACGCAAGCTCCTCCGCAAATCCCTTGCTGACAGCCCCGGCGGTAAACGACTCACGCTGTTTAGCCATTTCGTCGGCGTTTTTCTTACCCATCGCCCGACGTAGCAGATCAGCGCCACCTAGTGTATATCCACCCATTTCCTGAGCGATCTGCATCACCTGCTCCTGGTACAAAATAATGCCATAGGTGGGCGCCAATGCGGGCTTTAAACATTCATGTTGATACTGGACATGGGGATAGCTGACCTCAGCCCGACCCTTTTTCCGATTGATAAAATCATCAACCATACCTGACTGCAGAGGACCAGGACGGAATAATGCTACTAGGGCAACAATATCCTCAAATCGATCTGGACCCAGCTTTTTGATTAATTCTTTCATACCCCGAGATTCAAGCTGGAATACCGCTGTTGTCTCGGCTCGCTGCATTAGCTTAAAAGTGGCCTCATCATCAAGCGGAATCCGCTTTATATCCAGTGGCTCTTCATCATTTAGCGCGCGGGTGTTATTGATCATCCGCACCGCCCAATCAATGATCGTCAGCGTCCTCAAACCTAGAAAATCAAACTTAATTAGGCCGGCCTCTTCAACATCATTTTTATCGAACTGAGTGACCACAGCGGCGCCGCTTTCATCACAGTAAATCGGTGCAAAATCGGTGATCTTGGTAGGCGCAATAACGACGCCACCCGCATGCTTACCACAGTTACGAGCTACGCCTTCTAACTGCAGGGCCATACTCCAAATTTCACTAGCCTCTTCATCCTGAGTCAAAAACTGCTTCAGCTCTTCCTCCTGTTCCACCGCCTTTTCAAGGGTTATACCGACTTCGAAGGGAATTAGCTTTGACAATTTATCGGCCAGGCCATAAGACTTGCCTTGCACTCGCGCCACATCACGCACGACTGCCTTTGCTGCCATGGTACCAAATGTTACAATCTGCGATACCGCATCACGACCATACTGCTCGGATACATAGGCAATCACACGATCGCGACCTTCCATACAGAAATCAATATCGAAATCCGGCATAGAAACCCGTTCAGGATTCAGGAACCGCTCAAACAGCAGATCGTATTCTATTGGATCTAAGTCGGTAATTTTAAGGGCATAGGCTACCAGGGATCCAGCACCAGAACCACGGCCTGGGCCCACAGGAATGTCATTGTCTTTAGCCCATCGAATAAAGTCCATGACAATAAGAAAATAACCAGGGAATCCCATTTGGATAATAATATCCAGTTCAAACTTGAGACGGTCTGCATAGACTAATTGCTTTTCATCGAAATCTGGCGCATGAACATCAAACAGAGATTCTAACCTCTCCCGAAGCCCGTCTTCCGACACCTCGATGAAAAATTCATTGATGGTCATACCATCAGGGATCGGGTAGTCCGGTAAAAAATATTCCCCAAGGCGCAGGTCAAGACTACAGCGCTTAGCGATCTCGACTGTATTCTGCAGCGCCTCTGGAATATCGGAAAATAGCTCTGCCATCTCATCTGGTGTACGTAAATATTGATGCTCCGAGTAACGTCGCTCACGCCGAGGATCGTCTAGGGCACGCCCTTCATGTATGCACACCCGCGCCTCATGTGCCTCAAATTCAGCGGCGTCGATAAAACGCACGTCATTGGTCGCAACTACTGGGCAACTAAGCTTGCCTGCCAGTTCAACCGCAGCGTGAAGATAGCTTTCTTCACCAGGACGACCGGTTCTTTGCAGTTCCAAGTAAAAACGATCTGGGAAAAGGCCCATAAATTCCACCAGTAACTGTTCGGCATCTGTCTGCCGCCCCGACACCAAAGCCATACCAATTTCACCGTGACGCCCGCCGGACAAGGCTATCAATCCCGCGCTAAATTCCGCTAGCCAAGACCGCCGAATGTAGGGTATCCCCTGACGCTGACCGGCTTGATAGGCCTTGGATATTAAACGGGTAAGATTTTTATAGCCCTGCTCATCTGCGATAAGCAGCACCAACTGAGTTGGATTACCCTCACCATCCTCATCCAGCACTAACAGGTCAGCACCCAGAATAGGCTTCACGCCAACTGCCTGTGCAGCCTTATAAAACTTGACCAGTCCAAAAAAATTATTGAAGTCTGTCAGCGCGACTGCTGGCATCCCTATTTCGGCAACCTTTTTAGTCAGCGGCTTTATCCGTACCAAACCATCGACGAGGGAGTACTCAGAATGCAGCCTAAGATGAACGAACTCATTGGACATAGTAGAATTAATACTTTATTTGTTTTTGCTTAGTAGATGCTGGGCATCAACACCATAATGTACGAAACTCTCTTCCATCAGATCAAACACTGTACCCTCATAGGTCGGAATCTCATGATCGGAGATGGCCAAAGGTTCGACTCTTTCACCCCATTTGATAATCCCAGCTCCACAGCTGAGCCCTGCGCCAAAGCTAGCGGTAAGGATAGTCATGCCAGGTTTGATGGCACCCTGTTCCAGTGCCTCACAAAGCGCCAGCGGGATTGCAGCTGCTGAGGTGTTCGCATATTTGTCGATACAGACAACAACCTTGTCCATGGGAAAGTTCAGGCGCTTAGCCAATGCTTCAATGATCCTCAGATTGGCCTGATGGGGCACAAACAAATCAATGTCCTCGGCACTTAGACCCTCAGCCTGCAAGACATCGTCAATGGCGTCACTCATACCTTTGACTGCTTTTTTAAAAATTACAGCGCCATCAAAGTCAAGCGAGATATTAAGACCACCGGTAAAATGCTTTGGTGACAGACCCCAGTCAGGCAGCCGCAGGCATTCACGACTATCAGGTACACAACTCATCTTGCCTCTCAATAGGCCCGTCGGATTTTCACTAGCCTCAATCACTACCGCGCCGGCGCCATCTCCAAACAGGAAGCAGGACTCGCGTTTCTTCCAGTCCATCGCGACTGAAATTCGCTCCGAACCAATAATGACCGCTCTTTTAATAGTGCCTGCTTTGATCATATCCGTTGCCGAGATAAGCCCATAGAGCCAACTTGTGCAGGCCGAATTGAGGTCAAAAGCCGCAGCGCTCTTGGCACCCAGTTTATTCTTTATATAGCTGGCGGTATTGGGGCAGATCTCTTCCGCTGTCGTTGACCCGAGTATCACCAGATCAATATCACCAGCATCAATACCAGCTGACGCCAGTGCCCTTTCCGCCGCCAGCCATGCCATTTCACCGGTAGCAACATGGCTGTAATATCGTTGTCGTATACCTGACCGGGAGAATATCCACTCATCACTCGTGTCGATAATTTTGGCCATATCATCGTTGGTCATAATCATCGGCGGCGCGTACATCCCCCAACCTGTGATCTCAGCATGTATCAACTCATGAACTCCAGCGTGAATATAATGGTAGGACTGAATGTAAAGCTTGGCAGCCTTTAACTCAAGGGCTATCTAAGTTTTTGACTTTTTCCGGCGGTAAAAGCCCGCTCTCCTGAGCCGACAGCAAGTTATAGAAGTGATGTCTGATGTTGCTGCAGTTCGTCTCTCACGGGGGAAAATGAGCGCCTATGAATGGGAGTAGGCCCTTTCCGCTGCAACGCTTCTAAGTGTTGCGGGGTTCCATAGCCTTTGTTGCTGGCAAAACCATAACCTGGGTACTTCTTATCTAATACCAGCATTTCTGCATCCCGCACCACCTTAGCAATAAT
>Ga0115007_10002150_pt1 | contig 12293 bp, 12 predicted proteins | sample ArcOceMetagenome_2_FD_87166 | JGI IMG/M metagenome (GOLD analysis project Ga0115007, IMG submission 87166) | Marine eukaryotic phytoplankton communities from Arctic Ocean - Arctic Ocean ARC135M Metagenome | ecosystem: Environmental > Aquatic > Marine > Oceanic | place: Arctic Ocean | collected... | reverse complement strand
GCATCGGTGTAATTAAATGGCTGGGCGCCAAGAGCAGCATTCAAAACTTCAGATGAGACGAAAGAGTCACAGTAGCTCACATTGGTATCTGGTTGAACAACCCAGATAATTTCCTTACATGGGTGATTGAAATTCAACTTAACTTTATTACTAGAGGAACCAATGGACTCATCACCAGTGAATTGAAGTTGTTCAATGAGGTATTCGTGTGGGTTTTGTGCCATTCGTCGGCGTTCATCGGTATCGAGGAAAACATAGTCGACGTATAAAGAAGCAGCAACCAAAGATTTGCTGTATGCTTTCGTTTCCTTTACATTATCAATACCGCCGGTGTTAATGCTTTTTACAGCCCAGAGACATTCATCCATAGGACGAATTTCAATATTAATCTTAACTTCGTGGTATTGAAGAGCAATCAATGGAAGTGCCAATCCGGGATTACGACAGAACCAAAACTCAAGTGGAATGTAGAGAGTGGTCTCTGGAAGAGCTTGACGAGGAGCACAAGTCGCATTAGGAACATCGGACGCGGAACAAGCAGTTGCGACCTTTGCAAACATTGGGTCAGTCAAGTAGGTAAGTTGTGTGGTGTTACCAATCATTTTGTGGAAACCAGCTTCTTGTTCAGAAGTCAGGGTTAATTGGTTCCAGAGGTGCATCCAGTCACCGTACTGTTTGTCGATGCGCTGACCACCAATCTCGACTTCGACTTGCGAGATGAGTTGGTGTCCAGGGTTGTCTAACCAACGAGCATAGACATCGCCGGGACCATCACTCTGGTTAATTTCAGGGAGCGTAACTTGAAGGTAAGTTCTGTAGGCTAAATCACCGTTTCTCGAAACAGTGCATTGGACTCTGCGGCCAAAATCAGCCTGTCCGTTAAAAGTTTGTTCAATAGATTCCATAGCAAAGTTAGTGTGACGTCTGTAAGTTACCTTCCAGAAAGTGATTTGTGGGTTACCCGTAAGATAAACATCTTGGGCACCGTAAGCTACTAGTTGCATTAATCCTCCTCCCATATTATTATAATATTCCTAAAGAAAAAAAAATTTTAAATTAACATTAATTAATTTTAAATTTTTTAAAGCATAATTTTTAATTTTTAAATAAATTTGTCTTGATAAATCGTTTCAAATATTCATCGGAAAAAACTTCTTTTTTTCCTTCATGGTTTTTTGAAAATAAAAATCTTTTACCTTTTTTCTTTATAGTCCATCCTTTTTCTAAAGCATTAAAGATAAAAACAATTTTTGCTTTTTTCATAACATTGAATTCATCAAAATTTATAATATCATTAAATTCAATATCCATATTAATTTTTATTTACAAAAAAAATATAATATTATAATTTAAAAAAAAATATATATATAAAATATTTACTATTTTATATATTATATATGCCCAATTTTAAACCAAAGACAGCAAAAAAAATAAAATTTAATAAAAAAAAAATAACTTTGGATAATACTCATAAAGAAAAAATGTTTGAGTTTGAAAATATAAAAAATACAATTATTCCTAATTATTATAAAGAAATAGAATTACTAAAGAATGAATTTTCTATAACACTAATTTTTGAAAGAAAATTACAAATAAAAGCTGAAATAAAAGAACTAAAAATAAAAATAAAAAAAAAAGAAAAAGAAGAAAATAATTATTTATTAAATAATTCTAAATATATATTTAATTATTTTGAATCAAAAAAAAAATTATCACTCGGTGGATGCGACAAAAAAAAAATATTACATAATTTTTTTAATAAAAATTATGATAATAATACGAAAGAAAAAAATGAAGAAGCAAACAAAAATTTAAATTCTTATCTGAAAAATGTTGATTCAACTTTTTTTAATATTGACAACTATAAACAAAAATATGATGTTTGTGGTAAATGCTCCGGGGAATTAATACCTATTGACAATAAAGGTATATTAGTATGTAAAGAATGTAGTGTACAAATAAAATATTTAATAGAACATGAAAAGCCATCTTATAAAGAACCCCCGAAGGAAGTTTGTTTTTATGCATACAAAAGAATAAACCATTTTAGAGAGATTTTAGCTCAATTTCAAGCGAAAGAGACCACGCAAATTCCGGAACAAGTTTTAATTGATATTAAAAATCAAATAAAAAAGGAGAGAATCGATTTAAAACACATGAATAATAAAAAGGCCAAAGATATATTGAAAAAACTTGGTTATAATAAATTTTATGAGCATATACCTTTCATTAAAGATAAGTTGGGAATAAAGCCACCTGTTATGAGACCAGAATTAGAAGATATTTTATGTAACTTATTTTTAGAAATTCAAAAACCTTATTCGAAACATTGTCCAAACGATAGGGTCAACTTCTTAAATTATTATTATGTTCTTTATAAAATGTGTGAATTATTGGATGAAAAAACATTTTTACCTTATTTTCCAATGTTAAAAGACCCCTTAAAAAGAATTGAACAAGATGAAATTTGGAAAAAAATATGTGGTGAATTAGAATGGGAATTTATTTCAACTGTATAAAATTTATAAAAGTAATTATAAATTTTATGTTAATTTATTAACCATATTTCCAAAATATCTTGTTAAAAAAATTACCAAACCCAGTACAGTTAAATGTGGAAAAATATAACTCCAAAACGATTCATTTCGCAGTTTACACAATTGTAAATCTAAAATTATTAAAAGAAAAACACCCCATCCTAAAACCCAACTCATATTTTTAAATATTTTTAAATTTCGTGTAAATAATAGAGGTATTAGAAAACTGATAACAATTACGAATTTTGTAATAAATAATGCAATCAATGAATATAATGGTCCAGAAGAAAAGTCCTTTATATCTTCTGCTTTTTTTGATAAATATAATCCATATGCTTCAGATGCACTATCTGAAATAGCCAATGAAATTATACTAACTATTAATAAATTTTTTGATATATTCGTTTGTACTAAACCTGAAATTAATCCAGATGTGGTTATAACTCCCGAATTTAAACCAAAAAATAAACCTTGTCTAATATCGTCTATCATATATTATAATTAAATAAAATAAATGCTTCTCGGAAATATATTAACATTAAAGTTTTAAAATATATTTCGTCATCTTCAAAAAATTAATTTTCGAGCACTTTTTTTTTATTTTTTAAATGTTACTCATATCATTTCAGGAACCTCCCCCAGAAAGTAACATGAATTCCATATCATCGGTTGTTTCTCCTCATCCACCGTGTTGCATAGATGATTTATTTTTTACTCTGTAACTTTGTCATTTTGATTGTCAGCCGCCTTTTTGTTTTTTATTACGTTTCATAATAATACCCGACAAATCTCCAAACTTTGTAATACCTACCTTTCTAAACCCGTTTTTATTATAAAATTTTATTGCTCTTTTATTATTTGTTCTAACATCTAGTAATAAATTAGTATTTTCATGCTTTTTTAAAAATTTTAAAAATATTTTTTTGGCTTTACCGTTACCCTGTGTTTTATTAACAAGTTGATTAATTTTAATATCACCTTTTTTAATATCATATTTTGAAAATTTACCGGGATTCACTTTGTATTTTTTCCAAGTTAAAACAATTCCATTCTTAAATATAATTTCTTTATTTTGAAATTTCTCTCTTAAATTACCTTCTAAAAAACGAAAATACCCTCGTGGAAAAATTTCAGGATATTGTTTAAATATTTTTACGATTTTCTTAATTTTACTTACTTTTTTCTTTGTCTGTTTGTTTTTCCGCTTTTTCCGCGAACGTTTCTGCGTTTTCGGCATATATATATATCTTTTGAAAAAAGATATGGCAAAAGATTTGCTTTTGAAAAAAGATATGGCAAAAGATTTGCTTTTGAAAAAAGATTTGGCAAAAGATTTGCTTTTGAAAAAATGTTTAATTCTTTTTTCTAAAAAGAATAGACTAATAATGTTTGATGAACTTTCACAGTATAACCCAATCTTTTTGCTTGTGGCAACATAAGTTTTATAGGTGATATTTTTTTATAAGAAAGCACAACTTTATCAAACGGTTTCATACCGCATTTTTCCAATATTTTTTCAGTTTGATACGTGAAATCGTAAAATTTGTGATTTTTACGCCAGTCGCCAACCATGATACAGTATTTTGCACCTGGTAAAGCTTTTTCACTAACACGTTGCCATATTTGTTCATATTTTTCTAAAAACAATTCCCATGTTTTTTCTCTATCTATTCCATCTTTTTCATATTTTTCTAAATTCCAATATGGTGGACAAGTTATTAATCCATCATGTGTTGGTATTTCTTCTGTCAAAGAATTTGCTAAAATATTATCAACGTCGAACTTTTCCTTTGCATTATCTATTGCTTTTGGTGAAATATCATATCCAATATACGTTTTGTTAGCATTTTTTATGGCATTATGTCTTTCCCCCCAACCTGCGAAAGGGTCGAAAATAATTTGATTATCTCTTAAATGATATTCTGCGCACCATTCTGCTATATCTTGTGGAAAAGGACTATAAGTGGCACGGCTCGATTTTTTATCATGATGTTGTTTTCCTCTAATACCTTTTTTACCTGACGGCTTTACGTCAAATACAGAAACCGGTAAATATTTGTAACTTATGTCATTTGTTTTGTCATTTTCATTACTATTTTCGCTAATATCTTTATTTATGAAATTTTTAATCATTAATATTATTTTTTATTTTTATATGTTTTCTTAAACATATAAAAAATATTAAAAGTAGATTTTTGTTAAAACTTTTCTAAAAAGTAGATTTTTGTTAAAACTTTTCTAAAAAGTTTATTTTTGTCAAACTTTTCTTAAAAGTAGATTTTTGTCAAACTTTTCTTAAAAGTTTATAATCCACCTGGGAATCCAACAAGATTAGCACCAATACCAAAACCGGCACCAGACCTAGCGGATACGGCCATTGAAGGAACATATGTATCGAGGATAGAAAATGTAGCTGCGGCAGTCAATGCGATAAGAAGAACTTCTTCCATATTGAGTGATTTTTTTGGAATTGCATATGCCGCTATTGCAACCATAATACCCTCAACAATATATTTCACAGCTCTTCGCATTAATTCTCCTAAATCTAAAGCATTCAATAAATTTTCAAACATATTTATAATAATAAATTAGAAAAAAATAATATAGATTCAAAAAAACTTAAATAGTAAAAATGGTAATAAATATATATGAGTTCAAATATGAATTTTACAAGAAAAACTAGCGAGAATGGCAGTGAAAATCCAAAATACGTTGATTTACTAGAAGAAGATAAACCAATTTCGGGACAAAAATTTGTATGTGTTTCTTTTATTTCACCTGAAAATATATTAAAACAAAAAGAACATTTTTATTTCGAGGAGTTCCTAAAAGATTTTGATATGACAAAATCTGTAAAAAAATTTACCCAGTTTTTGAATTTTGTTAGTTATAAATATAATTTGAAATTTGAAAGTTTGACCGAAGATTTGAATGAATATCTTAAAAGTGAAAATGAAACATTCGATACTAATTACGTAAGAGATTCGTATAAAAATTTCATTGATGCAAATGAAGAACGTTTGGAAAATAGTTTTTCAGAGGCTCAAAATTTCCAAACAAGTACTCGAGGTATTAAAATTAGAGGGGCTTATTCTACACAGGGTGAAGCCGAACTTCGGTGTAAATTACTTCGTGAGGTAGACCCCAATCATAACGTTTTTGTGGGACCGGTTGGTATGTGGATGCCATGGGAACCCGATGCTTATAAAACAGGTCGTGTTGAATACCTTGAAGAACAACTGAATCAATTAATGAGTGAAAAAATTAAGAATGAGGAATACGCTAAAGTCGAGTTTGATAAAAGAGTGCGAGAAACAAAAGAAAAAGCTATAAAGGAAAACATTAAAATGGCCAAAAAAACAGGGAATAAATTAACCCAAAACATTGATGAAAATGGGAATTTAATTGGTATTAATAATACAATTGAAGAATCACTCGGGTTGAAAGGAGAAATTACAACCGCGGATATTCAAAAAGAGTTATTTGAAGGCGAGAATATTGTTAATACAAAAAGAGATAAAGGTGTTCGTAAATTTAATGAAGACGGTACTAGAAATTAAATTTTTTAATATTTTTAATATTTTTTAATATTTTTTAATGTTTTATAAAACATTAAAAAATTTTACCATTTATTTTTTTTAACGTTAATTATTGGTCCTTTTTTCATTGATTTTGGGTCATATTGTTCTTCATCGTCATCAGAGTTGAGGTCTTTTGACATTTCCCAAAATTCTTTAGAACCCAATCTAAACTTATTATGCGAAGAAGCCTTATACCAAAAAATTTGGTCTTCTAATTTATTAGATTTTGCATTATTCGCAATTACCAAACATTCATAATTTTCAGTGCATTGGTCCATTACCTGACAAAATGATTCAAATGTTGTAAACATCCCTGCATAATTTTCATATATTCTTTTTCTGTTACTTAAATAGGGTTCACGCAAAATAAATGTATAATCTATATTCGTTCTTAAATTTGGGGGTACTCCTAAAGGATACTGCATAGTAATTATAAGCATGATTTTCCAATGTCTACCATTCATAAATAATAACCGCATTACCTTTTCGCGACTCCAACTATTATCGTATAAACAATCATCTAAAATAACAAAAGCTCTGGCATCTATATTTGATTTGCCATAAGCTATTTTTTCTTTTTTTATTTGTTTTAAAACGATTCTTTGTCTTTTTAATATATTTTCAATAATAGCACTATTATATTCATCATGTATAAATAATTTAGGTACTAATTCGCCATAAAACCCATTTCCAGCTTCTGTTCCTGAAATAACCGTTCCTATTGGAATATCTTGATGATAGTAAAGTAAATCTCGAACTAAAAAACTTTTACCAGTATCACGTCTTCCAATTAAGACAATTACTGGTCCCTGTGTTGAATTAGGGTCAAAACTAATTTTTCTCATATCAAATTTTTTTAATTCTAAATTCATATATTATTTAAAAAGCAAATTATATAGTATAAAACACGCAAGTTAATCGTTTTTTATTAATATTTTTTTAAGTTAAAAACATAAAAAAATATTAATAAAATAAAACATAATGTTTAATATATTTTATAAAAAAAACGATAACAAAGATTTATTTAATTTTTTTACAGATAATTCTGAAAACAGAATTACAGAAATGCAAAATTATATTCCAATATATTCAAGATTTTTCTCTCTCACCGAGTCGAATGATAATAAAATAAATTTAAATAATAAATATTCAATAAAAAAAATAAAAAATCAAGAAACTGAAAATAAATTTAGTATACTTGTTGAAAACAACGATAAAAACAAAACAAACATTTCAAAACAAGCTTTTTTTAAATATTCACCTTTAATTGACCCAACTAAATATATGGCAGGAAAATACAAAGATATATCTCAAAATATTATTCGCAAGCTTCCTAAATTAAATAATAAAAATATTTTGAAAAAAATAGATTGTTATGATAATTCTGCATATACAGACTCGTTTTTTTCATATTTAACAAGTCAATTATTAAACAACCATAGATTCATACATGGTTTAGATTTTTATGGTTCTTTTTTAGGAATAAAAGAAAATTTCAAATTTGATATAACGGATGAATTGGAATATTTATATGATTATGATTATTTTCATAAAAATAAAAATATCTTGTTTAGAACCGATGAAATAAATGAAGAGTTATTAGACGATGATACCAGAAAGAATAGAAAAAAAATAAATATAGGTGATAATGAAAGATTAAATATAGAAAACATAGACAATACAATTTATGAAGGTGTATTTAAAGAATTGACATTAAAAAATGTTGAAAAACATAATTTATGTTTTAATGATATTAAAATAACAAATATTGATTATGAACGAGAAAAAGAAATTGGAAATAAATCTGATAATAAAACTAACACTGAATGTTCTTCACGTCTTTCGGATACAAGCGATGAAGGCGACGATGAAGGCGACGATGAAGGCGACGATGAAGGCGACGGCGACGATGAAGGCGAAGGCGACGATGAAGGTGAAGGCGACGAAGGAAATAGTGATGATGAATTTTCAGATATAACAAATGAATTAACAAATATATATGCCAGTGTTTTTAATTTTCCATGTCAAATTATATGCTTGGAAAAATTAGATAATACTTTAGATTATTTATTGGAAGAAACTAATATTTCAGATAATCATATTATTTCTGCTTTATTTCAAATTATTATGACGTTAATTGTTTATCAAAAATTATTTGATTTTACACATAATGATTTACATACAAATAATATAATGTTTCAAAAAACGGAAAGAAAGTATATACATTATTATTACAACGATAAATATTATAGTGTTCCTACTTATGGGAAAATATATAAAATAATAGATTTTGGTAGGTCTATTTATAAATTTAAGGGTAAACAAATATCAAGCGATTGTTTTTATAATAAAGGTGAAGCATCGGGACAATATAATTTTTCAGTTTTTAGAAATAAAAATAAAAAGGAAATAAAACCCAATAATGCTTTTGACCTAACAAGGTTAGGATGTTCTTTATATGACCATTATGTGGAAGATGTCGATAGTGAAATAAATAAACCATTGGTAAAATTAATAACAGATTGGATAACAGATGACACAAATAAAAATATTTTATATAAAAAAAATGGTGAGGAAAGATATCCAGATTTTAAATTATATAAAATGATAACAAGAAAATGTACTAAAAATATACCCGAATTTCAGCTAACTAGACCATTGTTTCAAAAATTCATTAGTAGTAAAAGAAAAATAGGAAAAAAGGCAAATATTATTAATATTGAAAAAATGGCAACGTATGTATAAATTTTTAATATTTTTTAGAAATTAAAAATTTAAAATGTTGGTGAATCAGTAAATACTTCTACAATTTTTTTATTGAGAGGAGAATCACTACCAAACTGTGATAATAAATAATGTCCCAATATAACGGATATATATACTATAACAGAATCCCTTAATAAATGTTTTGGTGGTATTTCTTTTTTTGTTACAAATCTAATTTCTATAAATTTAACAACTAAAAAAAGAGTACTGATTATAAGTCCATTAAAAAACAAGGATGACGTCATTTATATAAATAATATTTTAAAACATATTATTTATAACGAATTAAAATAAAACTTCTATATCACCTAAAAGAGATTCTTTTTTTATTTTTGTTGAAGGACTTATATCTTGTAAATCGGCTATATCTAAAGTAATATTTTCATCTGAAATGTTTAATGGTCCATCTTCCAAATCATCATCATAATCATCATCTTCTTCTTCTTCTTTTCTTTTTTCATTTGCGATTCTGCTAATTTCTTCTAATCTTTCTTCTGTTTTTGGGGCATGAACCATCGAAGACTTATTTGTACCCATATCCAATACATCATCTTCATCATTAAAAGAAATTACTGTAGTTTTTTGTGGTTTATCAACTTCATTGGAAAATAGTTTATCATTATTTTTTATGTCATTTTCAACATCTTTTTCTGCTTCATCTTTTATTTCGTTTTTAACACTTTCGTCTAATTCTTTAATTGTTTCTTCCGCTATTTTTGTTTCTTCTACTATTCTCGCTTCTTCTACTATTCTCGCTTCTTCAACTATTTTTGCTTTTTCTGCAATTTTCGCTTCCTCTGCAATTTTCGCTTCCTCTGCAACTTTCGCTTCTTCTGCAATTTTCGCTTCATCATCATTTTTCTTTAATTCTGGTGATTCAACTTTAATTTCGTTATCTATTTTATTAATAGTAGTTTCGTTGGATTTTTCTAAATTTTTCTTTGCTTCTTCTAACATATCTTCAGCTTCTTCATTATTAACTTGTTTTTCCAATGTTTCTTCAATAATTTCTTCGTGTATTGTTTCATCCATGTATGCTCTTAAAATATTTTCAATAGGCATAGATTCCCTTATTACATTTAAAATAGATTCTCTACATAAAATATCGCATTCTCTCATATTTTTTTGATAATCTAGAGGCATAATGTCTTTTTCAAATAAATAAATATTACTGTATAATTTTCTAGCAAAATTAATGTAAACATTGTGTATAAAATCATTCAAACTGGGAATATCAATATCTATTTTTTTTTGATGACTGGATACGCGAATACTAGTCAAAATTTTTACCTGTGTTATATGAACACATGTTAGTAAATCTTCTAAATAATTACACTTACTTTCTTTTATTATTCTATTTTTCTCTTCGTTTATTATGTTTGAATTCCAGCGCGGAACTCTTGAAAGAAAGTTTTGAAAAGTCATTAAATATTTATCGCCCTCTTCGTTTTGAACACATAAATCAAGTGCTTCGTTGAAAATAGATTTTATACCCTGTATAACTAAAGGCGAAAGAATATTTATTAAACGGGAAGAATATTCATTTTTTGCTTCAGATAAAACATTAAGATTATAATCGTCCATTTTTTACATTGTTAATATATTTTCTAAATTAATGTTTTTCCGCATAAAAAAAATATAACAATAAATAAACATAAGGTTTTTTTCATTTCTAAATTCTTTTCTAATTTTATCAAAATAAAGCAAAAAACTATATTTATTATCGTTATTTGAATTTTCTATAAACTTTAATATATCGAGGGCATTAAACCCTCTATTATGTATTTCATTTATAAAATCCGTTAATTTAATTAAATTGCTAAATGTTTTTTTATTTGATAATTGTTTTTTTAACCATAATTCCCTTTTTTTGTTAAAATTCAATTCAACTTGTGTATTTTCTTTAATTTTAAATAAATTTTTTTTTTTATTATCAATTATTGGATATGGGATATATATATTGCAAAACCGCGATAATATAGGGTTTAATAAATTATCAATATTTTCAATAACTATAAAAAAACGTGTGTTATGACTAAAATTTTCTATACATCTTCTTAAAGCGGATTGTGCATCAGTTGTTAATTTTTCAGCATTAAACAATATAATACTTTTAAACATTTTTCCATTATTATTTTGCATATTTCTTTTTGCGAAAAATTTTATGTCATCTCTTATAAATCTAATACCTTTACAATGTGCGCAATTTACATACATTACGTATTCCTTTATCTTATTATTATCATTATTATAAATTTTATTAATAAAGTAATTTAATATATATCTTTTTCCTGTACCACAATCCCCGTAAAATATAATATGTGGGATTTTATGGTTTTCAATAAAATAATCCAACTTTTTTTTAAGTTTTTGATGAATATTTATTTTTTTTATTTTACTATCCAAAATAAATTTATTTTTTATTATCATGTTCATTTAAATTAATTTAAATAAATGTTTTAAACTTTTATTTTTTTATTTATTTTTATTTTTATATAAATAAAAAAATTAAGCAATACTATTTAATGGTTTGGAATAAGGATTTTGATTAAAAGCATTCAATACATCTGGTTGATTTCTACTACACGATGTAGATTTTTCTCTGACATTTTTCCCCGACATAGCTCCTATATTACCCGTATTAGCTGTTCTTTTCGTGAAGTTTGGATTAAGTTGGTCTGGCATACTTGCTTTATTAGTAAGATTACATACATTTTGCGTCGCTGAAAATAAGGAACTATTGCCTTGGTTAAATCTATCAACTTTCGAGATTTGCTCTTTATTTGGATTAAGTTCAGCATTGTATTCTGCATTATATACGCGGGAATTTGGTTGGTTTGCTGACGAAGACCCTGTGTAAGGGACTGTTGTACTATCACGATGTTGACCAACGGGGGTATGTTTAGTGGTAATATGAGCACCATTAAAGTTTTTACCACCCTGTGTAATGTAATCGTTTCTAATAGTTTGTTCTTTAATTGTGGTTTTAAGTTTATCTGCTGGATTCCAAATAACATTGTGACTAACGCTATTTTTACCGTGAGCATTCCCCATAGGTCTCATATTACCTATCACATTTTGTTTCCTTGATGGTCTCAAAACGTCTAAAATAGGAGTAACCATTGCTTTAAATCCTCTAGAAACGGGACCAAGTTCTTTCTGTTGTTTTGTTAAATTTCTGGCATTTGCTAAAGGACGGTATCCTTCTTGTTGAATCTCTCTCATATCTTTCCCTTTTACATCCCAACCATCTTTATCAGTAGCTACACCCATATTAAGTGGTTTAAACTGTGGCTTTTCAGAACGTTGGTAGTGTTGTTTAACATATGTACCGCCGCCATCCGGAACACCATTACCATAATATTCTCTAGTTTGATAAGCCCTGTTTTCTGGTTTCAAAGTAATAGTT
>Ga0115007_10002147_pt1 | contig 12305 bp, 8 predicted proteins | sample ArcOceMetagenome_2_FD_87166 | JGI IMG/M metagenome (GOLD analysis project Ga0115007, IMG submission 87166) | Marine eukaryotic phytoplankton communities from Arctic Ocean - Arctic Ocean ARC135M Metagenome | ecosystem: Environmental > Aquatic > Marine > Oceanic | place: Arctic Ocean | collected... | reverse complement strand
CCCCCCCCCCCCCGACAAGATAGATGACAACAGCAACAAACAGCCATGACTGATGATGATAAAAACGAACCGTTGGCAGCAGCAGCAGCAGCGGTGGCGGTAGCAACAACAGTTGCTGTCGTCGTCGACGATGACACCACAACAGGAGGCGGTACCTCAGAAGGCAACAACGATGATGATAACGATGAAAGCGCGAATAGCGGCTCAATAACAATTTCAAAACATATATCAAATTATATTATCTCACCTCTACTGGATCCTGATTTAGATGTATCAAAAAAAATTGAAAAGGCAAAAAAATTACAACCATTTTTAGATGAAATTGATGGATATTGGAGTTTTTCATCAGAGGATCCGGATAGTGGACGTCCTCGTAATTCATCGACCGCATCTATACCACAAGTAGTAACAGAAGGACAACTTCCTATATTAGAATGGAATACACATTTTAGAAAGTCATATACTATACTGTTGTGGGTACGACCTAAGATTGGTTCAATAGAAAAAGAAGAAACAACTATTGCTGAAGATGATATTCTAAAAAATAATCAGAGTTCAGGCAAAAATAAAAGAATACTATATCGATTTGCCAACCACGAAGACGATTCAAGTAGTAAATCAGGTGTATGTGTTAGTGTCGGTGATTGGCGTGCTATTGTTGAAGAAAATGACGCGAGTAACGAGAGTGATGAAGGCGTGAGTAACGAGGAAGGCGTGAGTAATGAGGAAGGTAAATCGTCCAAGAAGAAGAAAAAGAATAGGAAATTAATTACAACACTAACGGCACATTCATTACCGTATGAGCAACCTGATATGGAAAAGATTATGGCAGGTGGATTGGAATCAGCAGCAGCTGCTGCTGATGATGAATTTGATCCTGCACCATTTGTAACAGCACCTTTAGAATTAATAGAAAATGAATGGTCATTTATTGGTATTACGCATGTATTTCCATATTTGAAACGTCCGCATTGGACAATATGCGTAAATGGTAAAACAACTGCAAGTGGTGAACTTGCATATCCACAATTAGGTAGTAGTGGTGTTGGAGGTATTGGACAGAATAGAGAATCATCTAATTCAAGTAGTGTTATGAATTATAATACATTATTTCGTAATATAACATATGGTGGATGTGAAATATTAAAAACAAATCAAACTGATTGTAATAAGAAGGCTAGTGATTTACAGCAAAATATTAATATTAATACAAAATATGATTTGAAATTACATTTAGCATCATTTTGTGTATCAAATGAAATATTTTCACCAACAATACAAGCATTATTAGCACAAGCTGGACCAACAATGTCATTAGGTGCATGTGGACAATTACCACAATTACCACCAGTTGCTAATTGGAGTAAGGGGTCGAGTTTAGAAGGACCAAATGTTGGTATACCATTAGTTGTACATGGACAAAGTTTAAGAGTGCAACAATTAAGTGCAAGTTGTGTATTTTGGGGTTCAGCTATTGAATCCAAATTAATGCATGGTATGGGTAACAATCAACGAATTGTTTGTAGAATGGCATTGCAACGTGGTACAACACACAGTGCACCACGTGTGGGATTAATACAACCAACACCACCGCAACAAAGTAGTAGTAATAATAATAATAATAATAATAATACGCTCTCATCACAATCCAACGCTGGTACAGGTGGATGGGGTACTGATATACAAGAAGAAGATGATTCTGATGCTGATCCAATATCAATGACAATTGTTGGTAGTGGATGTAGTATTCATCATAATTTATCAAATTATTTAATAACAAATAATGTTACAGAAATTGACACACACGAGTTAGTTGATACAACAACAAAGCTATTCAGTTTGCTGATACTTCAAGGCCAATCATTGGATTCTTCTGTTGTATTGCCATTCTTTTTAAGTTTACCACCACCTGGTACAATATATGATTTACAATTAGATACTCTGCTAACAAAAAGTTTACAACATTTATTTGATTTATTTTCAAATGAAGCAAAGTATGGTGCATCACTTATTAATTTATTATCATCCTCTATTCGTCAATGTGGTGGCGGACGATGGCATGAAGAATTATTACAAAATGGTACAATACATATATTAGTATCAAGCTTACGACAATCATTAGTTCGTGCAGAATATTTAAATGTATCCAACTACAGTACATATAGTGATTTTTTGAAAGCACAAGCATCAGCTGCGAGTGCCAGTGCGAGTGGTGGTCTTGATGGACGTACTGGCAGTAGTAGTCATAATAGAGACAAAACCACGACAGGTCCAAATAATCCTATGACAACAACAATGTCTGAATTACCAATAAGTCCAACAAAAATTCCAATTTTAATTGTGGAGGCAATGATTGATTTATTAGATGCCTGCTGCGGTGGACTATCAAATTCTGAATCCAATGAATCCCACGAGTCAAATAATCATAATTATTATATTGAAGATTTATATCCATCAATGCAAATACAAAGAACATCTGATTTAGCATTGAGTGCAGTATTTGGTATGGCATTAGATTGGGATTTATGGGGGAATGATTTACGTGGTTCATCATTAATCCTCAAATCATTATCAATACGATATGGCGGTTGTTGTATAACATCTGGTTATATATTAAGAAGTCAAATATCTGTACAATACTTTTTAGATACATTAAAATCATCAAATTCAAGTTTATGTTCTGGTACTGTTAATGTTGAGCAACAACACCAACAACAACAACAATATATGCGTAGTATTAGTATATCATGTGGACAAATATTAAAATCAATGCTTTTGTCATCACTTTCAAATCCACGATCAATATCACAAGGTGAACATGATATATCAGCATGTTTAGCAACATTATCAGATTGTCCATTAGGATCACTACTATCAAATGTTATATTATATTCATTAATGGGTATATTAGAATGGTGTGAAATTGTTCCTGCCAATTTTACTTTTGATAATATGAATACTACAAGTGATGACGAAGATGTCGAGACTGATGAAGACATTAGCGGTAAAAGCGCTGGTAGTCGTCTTCGTCTTGATCGTGCTGTAAGTGGTGGATCTGCTGCGTCATCCTCATCGTACCATAACAATCATTCAAATCGTCATCGTGTCGATGATGATCACAAGTGTCAAGTAGCTTCTCGATTAGCAAGAAATTTAATGATGGGACAATTCCATGATGTTATTGCACCAATGTTACTAAGTCGTACAATATTTTCTGGATATTCTAATATTAATAATTCTACATCAACAACAACAATAAATGGTGGCGGCGGTGATTTAAACAACACAAACAGTAGTACTCATAGTGTTCGAAGTACTAACAACACCGGTGGTAATACTACTGGCAGTAGCAAGAACAAGAACAGCACGACGACGGCCAGCAGTATGAAACTACCAGCATTATCATGGCAAGAAGATTGGAGACTTGTATTAATGATATTTGTATGGATAACATCAATTGCTGGTCCTGAAGGAATAATTACATCAAAGTCGTTAGGTTCATTACTGTTAGCATCAGGATTAGCTGGTTCTTTAGAAGGTGTAATTGAAAATATTATATCTGCTGCTGGTTCGAGCTCATCATCCTACTTAATGAATTTATTTTTACCTGATCCTAGTATGGCATTAACAGTTGCATCAACATTACGTAGTAGCAGTGATGGTTGGTCATACAGTGATTTATTATCTGATCGACTTGCTATTATGATATCAATTTTTCCTGCACTGGTAATTTCATTATTTAATAACAGTAGCAGCGACGAAGATAATGGCGATGGCGATGGTATCACAATACAACATTCTGAACGATCACTTCGTGTATTGACAGCGTTGATTACTGCTTTAGGTGGATCATTTTATCGTGTATATGGTGGATTGACACATTCAGCTACTACTACCGGATCCAACAGAAACAACCGATCATTGTCATCATCAGAAGGATTGGTTGATTCGATTGAAACTAATAGTGCTAAGATATATGTTCCTCATCTACTATTGGTTGTTATGATACTTGAAAAGGAAATTGCTGCAACGATTCGACATCAAAATCAACAACATCAACTGCTACAAGATGATCTATCCGTAACAACTATAACAATATTACGTGCACCGACAATGGTCCAAAAGGGTGCAGATGATGGTTCATGGGTAGAAGTATCATCAACTGTAAATGCATCTTCGTTTAGTGATGGTGCTGTTACTATGCCTAAATTATCAAAAACTGACGTAGCAAAACGAAATGAAACTATTCTTTCGATTCTAGATTCTTGCCAAACAAGTGTATTAACAACAGTTTCTGAATTGATGTGCAATGCAATGAAAGTTGGTGGAGGAGAAGCATCTACATTATTATGGAGGAATGTACTGGGAACATTAAAGGAGATTGAATCGTATTCTGGTGGGGTTGCTGTTGATAGTAGTAGTAGTGCAGCCACAGCCACATCCGGCGGCAGTGCAAACAAGGAAGAGTGTGATCCATCAACTAAAAATGTACTTTGTCGTATTCTTGCTATGGTATTAATGAAATGTCTTCAACGTGATTATCAATGGGAATTATGGACACAATCACTTAGTTCTGCTATATCAAGATTATGTTTACTAATCGAAGAAAAGGAATTACTTGTTTTTCCTCTAATGATGTCTAGTGATGATATCAGCAACAAACGATATTCGGATGATCAAATTTTGTTAATGTGTTCACTTGTGCATGTATGTTCATATGGTCGTGATACAACGGGTTGGTGTCAGCTGATCTTACCGTCACCACCAGTTGTTTCAGACGATGATGATCACGATGATGACAATACATTTTCACATGAACGAAGCGGTAATAGTGGTGCGGAATCTACTGCAGCTGCTGCTAAAATAATGTTACCAATTCTTCAACCAACATTACGAGTAATGTTAGAATGTGTTGGTAATGTACGGAGTGGTATGCTTATTGTTATCCCGAAGTCTTCTCCATTCGGTGGTGGTAGTGGTGGTGGCGGACGTAACAATTATGACGAAAAAGAAAAGAACAACACCGGTACAAACGATCACCAACCCGAACCTGTTGATCTACTCGAATATATTTCCAAAGAACTTCGTCATTCATTGATGGCAGCAGTTGTTGGTTTAGCATTTGCGACTGCACGAGATATCGCGCTAGTAAGTGGTTCATTGAATTTAACTATCATTATTTTGTTGCTGCTTTTTGATTGTTATTTCTTTGTTTTCTTTTCTTTTCTCACCATTACATTCATATCTTATTGATAAATACTTACACTATCAGGGTGCAATGGCGACATTACGTCGTGCGATCCAATCCTATAAAAATTCGAACGACTCTAAGGGTGTTGAACTGTGTACATCGTTATTGTGTATGACAGCAGAAGAAATTCGTGTACGATACGATAGCGAAAATCGTCGTCGTGACACAGCATTACTTGATGCATATAATGAAGATGACCAAGACAACAACGACTTGTCTCAGCAGAAACACAAAGACTCAGCAGCTGGTGAATCTGCTGCAGCAGATTCACTTGCTATAGAAAATCTGATTCTTGGTGATACGATTGTACCTTCGTCTTCTTCGATGTCGACGGGAATCAGTCCTCGTAATTCTAGTGAAGAGATATCGTTCGGAGAAGGATCTCCTTCTTCAACGAAAGAAATAGGAGGTGCTGGTGCTGATTTTCTACTCTTTCATGAAGGTCTTACAGCAGGAGGTACATCATCGACTATAAACAGAGCAAAAATGGAATGGTCGAAGTACGAAGGATTGTGTACTGCACTAGAAACATGCTCCGCGATGGATGGTGGTATAACACCAATTGATCACGAAAAAAAGGATCTAAAAACTTCGGCGGACGTTGTTTTAACGACGCTGGAACCATTCTTAAATGCTTGGGATGAATATGCTGCCATCGATGCAGTTGATACCGAGCTGGTGAAACTATTCGATTTCAATTTAGATTCGATATCCTCATCTATCGACAATTCTTCGGGGGGTGGCGGTGGCGGAGGCGGAGAAATAACTGGTCCTGAATTAGAATTATTCCGTTTTCAAGGATCGGAATCTGCAGCTGATGCGATGTCGACTTTTATAGAACTTGCTGCAGCAGAAAAGTCTCGAATGATAGAAGTTACCGGTATATTCCTTCCGAATCATCGTAGTAGTTGCGCCGCCTTTACCGATCGATTCTGCTGGTCGAGGTATATGGAAATGTTAAGAAATGGCAACGTCGATGATCTTTGGGAAAGAGGTATAGGAGATGGTAATCGTGATGTTCGAAGTCGTCTCGTTTCTATACCGTGCAGTCCACAATTTACACGGTTTATTCCAAAATATCTTGATCATGGACCCGACGACAAGACTGCTGTAAATGATACAAATAACAATGACAACGAAGCGAATAATATTGATGCATTCACCCAATTATTGATCAAGTCAGGTCATCTTGAAATTGTTGATATTACAAAAAAGGAAATTAATATAGAGGAAGAACCAGCGCTGGAACTGCCTAACCCAGATACACTTGATGATGATTTCGATGAAAAGCCACTAGAAATTTCCACACCACGTACTGAAGATGATACAGCAGCTGCCTCAAAAAAATCCAAAAAAATCGAGAACGATACTGCAACAGACGAAACCACCGCAGATGATCAGTTTAGCAAAGATGAGAATGATGAAAGTGAGATGTTTGACAAGACGAAAATTGGCTCTGCGCACTACAATATCACAGCAAGTGCTTTTGCAAGTCCACCCGATAATTCTTCGTCTACGCTTGGCTTGATGCATTCCGCCGCCGCTGGATTGATCGAAAGACATCTTGAAGATTGTCTTCACGTTAAGGTAAGTTTCATTGATTAACTGATTGATTACAACGAAAATTCCGAATGCACAAATCAGAACGAATCACATTCAAATCACAGTGTCTACCGTATACAAAATAAACCTTATCCTGTTTTTCTCGTCTTTATCCTTATCATCTTTTTGAAGACGGAGGGCAGTAGAAAATGTTCATTACTTTTAACTTCTACACATCTGATTCTTGAATACGACGTCGATAGCGAAGGATTGTATGAGGGAGAATTAATGTCTGTTCGAGAAGAAGCCGAACGGCAACGTATGATCGAAGAATCAAGAGGTGGTGTCGTCGATGAAGAAAAGATTCACGAAGATATCGTAAACCGACAGAAGATGATGGCTGCTTTACGACCTAAGAGTATTCGATGGAACCTATCAGAATTGTCTCATGTATACCTCCGACGATATAGATTAAGGGATTCGTCTATCGAATTATTTTTCATTCCATCTGGCGGAACTTCGTTTGGAGGGTACGGTTTATACTCTCCTTCTACGTCGTTGTTTATTGATTTCGGACCGGGTTACGAAGGAAATACTCGCCGCGATGACGCAGCATTCGCCATCATGAAGCGAGCTCCTCCACAAGCTATCAAACAATGGCCCGACCGATCCGCACAATTTATGCACGAGCAATTGAGTCGTTTAACGATAGGCTGGGTAGAAGGTCGAATCACAAACTTTGATTATTTACTCCACCTCAATATGCTCGCAGGAAGATCTTATAACGATACATGTCAATATCCAATCATGCCGTGGGTTTTGTCGAACTACCATTCCGAAGAAATACCGGATCTTACAGATCCAAATAATTTCCGAGACCTCACGAAGCCGATGGGAGCGCTAAATCCTAGTCGTTTAGAGGACTTTATTGAACGTTTCAATACCTTTGCGGATCCATCGATTCCGCCTTTTATGTATGGGAGGTAAGTCATATTGTTTCATCCTTTTGATACTGGAAACTATGAGATCACATTCATTTTGGTTTATTTTTCTTAACTTTTCACTTACTATATGATTCTATTTCTTTCAGTCACTATTCTACAAATGCAGGAGTAGTACTCCACTTCCTTGTTAGATTGCATCCATTCGCTGGTCTACATAGACAACTGCAAGGTGGGAATTTCGATGTTGCAGACCGTTTATTCTCATCTGTTCCCCGCACGTGGGAAATGTGCACTGGGTCATCTGCAGCAGAAGTCAAAGAATTAACACCAGAATGGTATTGTAGTCCCTCATTTTTGAAGAATGGGAATAAATTCAAGCTGGGAACGTCACAAGATGGCGACATAATCGGAGATGTGGCTTTGCCTCCTTGGGCAAAAGGGTCTCCAGAAAATTTCATCGAAGTAATGAGGAGCGCTCTAGAGAGCGACATTTGCTCAGCTATGCTACCAGATTGGATTGATCTTTTATTTGGTCGAAAACAACAAGGGCCAGAAGCGATTGCTGCACACAACGTATTTTTTTACCTAACGTACTACGGGAGTGTAGATGTTGCTGCCATCGAAGACGAAGGTTTGCGTCACGCTACTGAATTGCAGATTGCTCATTTCGGTCAATGCCCCATGCAATTATTTGTTCGACCGCACGTTCGACGTGTTCAATACGTAAATAAAAAGAGACTTTCATTCTACCAAATCACGAGTGCATATACCTTTGGTATCGATTGCCAAAGCGGTAACCAAGACGAGCCTTTCGAATCCTCATCTCAAAATAATATAATTTTTGGTCAACCGCTCTATCTTCCATTCTTCTCGGCGCCTATATCGCATTGGGTTCATTTGGATGCACCTCCACCTGGACCGCACGCCCCATTGATTAGTGTGCGCCTTGCTGGTACCGATCGGTGTTTGGCGGTTGATGCTCGTGGAGTTTTCCATTGTTTTCGATGGGCGTGGAAGGCCGAAGAATCAACGGAGATATCAGGTTTTGGTAGTGACACGAAATTCCCTCTTGATAATGGTTGTTTCATTGCCCAACGAGAGTTGACGCGTTTCCGTACCGTCCCTCGGTTAGTATATAAGCCTCAACGAGATGAATTCCCTGCTATCGCAATCTCAAAGACATTGTTTGCCGGCCGATCTGTTTTGCTTGTACTTTCTGATGGGGATGGTCGCGGAGGACTAGCGATGCAGTTAGTAGACCCAACGAAGGCGGTCGTTCGAGGAGAGGCGGTTATCAAGTCGATACACTCGGCGCGTATCCAATGCATCGCAACTGACCCGATTGGAACTGCAGCAGGTCATGGTGTGAGTAGAACATATACACCAAAAGTATTACAAAAGAGGTGGCAACGATTGTTGTCGTAATCTTATGGTGGTTTTTCCTTTATTACTGTTTTCTTTTTCTTTACCCTCACACATGTGCTTGTTTTATTGCGATCTCTATCTTAGGGAGTTGGTGGAGAACTGGCAATTGTCGGAAGCTCGGACGGAACCGCCTCTATTTGGCGCTTCATGTCCAGTCATTACTTACCATTACGACCTAGAGTGCGTCTTTCGGGTCATTGTTGCTCTCCTATCCATGCCGTTGGATTGAATGCCGCTATCAATATTGCCGTTACCGTTTCAAAAAATCGACTGTGCCTTCATTCTATAGGAAACGGGAACGTGATTCGAACTATTGAACCACCAAAGGATGCACTCGACTTGCCGGAGGGTATCGAAATGACAACAACTTTTGCTAAGTCACCCGCAGTTGCACTTTCTGTACAAGGATTCGTGGTTGCTGTTTGTGAGACAATATTGAAAACGAATGCCACTCGAAGTGTTATAACGCTTCATTTGTTTACATTGGAGGGAGTCTCCCTTGGATCTAAAGCATTGGAAAGTTGGAGAGGTGTACCAAACAAAATCGTTTCTACACCAGATGGTACGACAATTCTAGTCTGCTCCGGAAGGGGAGTGACCGTGCATCGACTTTCTGCGATCACACCCCTTGAGTTTATAGATGAATGGCAAGTAACAGAATCTGAAGAACTATCATCTGATGTTAGTCGTGCTTTCGATATAGACCTAGGCCCGTCATTGAATCGACCAGTTGTTGCTGCAGCAGCCTGTTCTAATGGAGTACTTAGACTACATGCTCTCGCTGGTATATCAGCCTTTAGCGAACGACATAAAAAGGTTGGAATTTCACAAAGTGTTGGATCACTCATGGCGGCTCCAGCTCGACGATTCAAAAATGTATTTGGTAAAGCATCTGCTATAGGAAATAAGGCTGCAGATGTTGGGAAAGATATATCGAAAGAGATTTCTACTGACGTAAAGGAACGTGGAGTTACCGGGTTCCTTGGTGGGATGTTTGGCAAAAAGAAGTAATACATATTATAAATAGTACAATAAAGGCTCTACGTAATTCATCGTTTACTGTAATCACCTTATCCAGCCCACTATTGTCCTTATCCCGCGTTCTGACCGTTTTGCCCATTCCGTTACACTATTCTTGATTGATTTGGAATGACTATTCGATTCATCTATGTACTGCTCAATGTTAGCATGGAATAATCCCATGTCTGCTGGTCGTGCGTTGTCTTTCTCTTCATTCAGGCGTTTGACCGTATTGAGTTTTTCTATGCATTTCTTCATTGAGTAATTCCCATAACTAGTTCAATTAGTTTGATCAATATTACTTCTATGATTGATGCTCCCCATATATAATCGTTGCGAACCTTGCCGTCCTCCAATAGGTCAAGATTTCACTGTACTCTGGAGTTTCTTTAACTGAAAGATCTTTTAGTAAGGCACAGGACGATAGATGAATGATAATATATTTACAGGTAATACTGTACATACTATATTAATAAAAAGTATATTTTATTTGTGGTTGGTTATTTCGATATTTATTTATTTATTTTCTTTACTATACTATTACTCATTTGTTGTGATTTTGTTGTTGTTGCTGCTAGCTAAATGCAATAATCAAGTAAAGTACAGTAGTAAAAGTATCAGTTCAATTTTTTCATTTATATATGTTGTTACTGTATGTTATCATTTATTTTAATTTTATTTTATTTCATTTCCCCAAACAATCATATATATATATATATATATATAATATTGTGGTGCATGTATTCCAATTCCAATTCCAATTTCAATTTCAATCTATTTTCATTTTTTACAATTTATTATATATTCTTTTTTCTTCTCCATCCGTCGTCCTTGTCATCAAGGTTCATTTCGCTCGTCTGTTCTTGTCTATAACTATATATAATATACGTACAGTACATACGTTATCGCTCTTGTTTTTTTTCTGTCTTTTGCCTTCGTACAATCATTGTCTCGTTTCTCATCTCATTATTTCTCATTTCTGCCATGCATCATTCTTCCATACAATTTTTATTGTACTTATAATTTTTGTAATTGAATTTGTGAACCTTTTAATCCTGCTTGTGTAATAGTTGCAATTGGATCTGTTAAAGGTTTTGGTGGAAAACCAGATATGATTCTAAATGATTGACTAATAGTTGTATTAGATGCTTGTACTGCTAATGATGCAAGTTGCTCAACAGTACCATCTACTTTAATTTTTATTACTTTACGTTGTCCATCTAACATACGTACAGCAATTGATGTTACATTTTCACCTGTTGTAGTAATAGCTTCTGGTGATGGTAATGATGATGGATTAAAAATACCAGTATCGTCCGCACCACCAGAAGCACCACCACCACCCTCCGCAGCTCCACTACTACGTAATGTATTACCTTCACCAGAAAAATTACGAAATGTTTCAACGTATTCTTCTTTACGTTTATCAATTAATCCGACCGTAATATTACCACTGCCAGTTTCAGTAGAACGTAATTCAGATGGTGTTTGTCCTCTAGCAAGAGAAGTAAGGAAATCAGCATTAGCTGGATCATCTAATCTACGATATTGTCCATCATCAACAATAAAACCATTTGCATACATTGTAATAGTACGACGCGTTGTTGGTGCTTCTCCACCAGATTCCATCTCATCGTCGTCATCATCATCATTATCATCATTATTTTGTTCTCCAGCACGTTCTGCCATATTAAAAATAGATTCTGCTGCAGAAGATGGTCCATCATTACTACCATCGTTGTTGTTATTATTATTCGGTTCTACAGCAAGTCCACTATAAGATAAAAATTAAAATAAAACATAAAAAAAATAAACGTGTTGTTATAGTGGTGGGTGGGTGGCGACGACGGCATACATAAGTAAGGTGTGAGTGAGTGAGTGAGTGTGCAGTCAGGTAGAGGAGGGGGGAGAGAGATGGGAACGGGTTCAACCCTATTATTTTGTGTGTGTGCTGTCTGTGCAGTAAGATTAAAATTTATAGAAATCGAATTCCGACGACGACGACGACGACGACGACAATCCAACGAAATGATTTTATTACTTGATAATCCTCTCTCTCTCTCTTTCTTTCTCCTTTTTTGATAGATGGTATTGCATGCGTGAATTTACTCTTCTTGTTCTGT
>Ga0115007_10002146_pt1 | contig 12305 bp, 9 predicted proteins | sample ArcOceMetagenome_2_FD_87166 | JGI IMG/M metagenome (GOLD analysis project Ga0115007, IMG submission 87166) | Marine eukaryotic phytoplankton communities from Arctic Ocean - Arctic Ocean ARC135M Metagenome | ecosystem: Environmental > Aquatic > Marine > Oceanic | place: Arctic Ocean | collected... | reverse complement strand
TTCGTTTCAACCAATCTCTTGCTGGATTTTTTTTAAATGTCGACGATTACTATCTCTTCTACCATGCTGCGCAGTCTGACTTATTAACAATACTTTCCCCATAATTCCGATCGTCGTTTTCGATTATTAGTTTCAAATCGAATGGACTTTTTCGAGCAGTCCATTCTTCTTAAGTGGTTTTCCGTCATCTCCGGTGGTCGGCAGTCCCTTCGATTCCAGAAATTCTGTAAGATCTTTCACAGTCTTTCTCGACAGAGCTGACTTTGACAATGTGGTAAGATCGCCTACTTCCGGAGATTGTTTAGGAGACACTACTTTTGAAGAGTCGCTTTCAGCTTTGATCTCCTCTGGTTTAGCATCTTTCGCTACAGGCTCGATTGCTTTTACTTTTGTTACCACCTTCTTTTTCGGAGCACTTTCCTTTAATACGGGAGCCTCTGCTACAGGTAATTCTTCGGTTTGGACTTTTGTTGCTTCTTTTTTCTTTGGAGACGCAATCTTCTTCACAGCCGTATTTTCCTTAACGGGAGCCTCTGCTACAGGTAACTCTTCGGTTTGGACTTTTGCTGCTTTTTTCTTTGGAGACGCAATCTTCTTCACAGCCGCATTTTCCTTAACGGGAGCCTCTGCTACAGGTAACTCTTCGGTTTGGACTTTTGTTGCTTTTCTCTTTGGAGGGGCCTTCTTCTTAGCTGCACTCTTTACTAGATTTTCTCCCTTCGGAACATTTTTTTTCTTGGAAGATTTAGCTTCATCGATAGATGATGCTACGGGTAGTTCTTCTTCTTCTTTCTTTGGCTTTGATTTCGTTGGTGCGTCTTTAAAGTTTTTGACCTCTTTGATAGTTACCAGCGCATCTTTCACTTTTTTGTCGTCTTTGGCTTTGGCTTTGTCTAGTTCCTTCAAAAGCAGGTCACACTCTACACGAGCCTTGGTAAGCTCTACGTCCAAAGTCACGACTTTTCCATTGTTTTCGTTCAGCTTTTGCTTGAGACGTTCGATTTCCCGACCAAGATTCAAGGATAAATCTGCAGCCTTCAGTCGCTCCTTACTGATATCTAACTCCTTTTCGGTCAATTTTGACGAGGCGTTCTTAAGTTTAGAATCAAGGTCCAAGCCATTGGCTTCGAGCGACTTCATACGACTTTGCAGAGTTCTCTATAAAGATTATAAATAAATAAAAATTGAAAAGAATGAGACTCCGATCGGCATCAATACAAAGATATTGTATATTATTGTTTTCTTTTTTCGGTCATATTAGTTTTTCAACGAAAAACAAATTCTTACCAATTCATCAGTTAAGGAGCCAAGTGCATCTGAAGTTACTTGGATTCTTCCAGGATTTTCGACGGGAACTTTTTTTTCAACATCTGTTTCCTTCGAATTCGAATTTGTCTTTTTATTGTTGTTGGTAGACCATATCACTAAGGTAGCACCAGCAGCCACGGCTAGCCACGGTTTGGCTTCTTCTGGCACATTCTTGATGTATTGACCGATCGATGCGGGTGTTATACTACTAGGAAATTTGAGAGACGACAACTGGGGTGGTTCTTTCCCGATCAATTTAAAAATATTATCCCTTAAGAGGCCCGCGTTGGCCACAGCAGTATCCCACGAAGAAGAACCGGGTGTTGCAGGTCCGTGCAAGTCTCCATTAAGTGTGGCTTTAATGAAGTTACCAAGTGGAAGTGCCTTACCATCTACTGGTGGTTTTGTATCCAAAAGAGAAGACTTCAAAGGTGATAAGGATTTAACTACAGCTTTTGAAGCTTCGCTGACATCGTTAATACTTGGGACGTTTGCGGGAGTACTAGTAGTTGTCGCAGCAGTATCTGCGATTTTAGATGATACCGCTGTTGCTGTTTTTGTGACAGTTTTTCCAATTTTCATTCCAGTTTCAAGCTCGTACTTGGTTGTCCCCAAAAGACTCGCTAGATCATCATTTGTGGATGATGCTATCTGACTACTACTTGTACTCAAATAATGCGCCCTTCGATTTAACGTCGTCGGGGCATGCTGAAAAAATGCAACGACGACACTTGCGGTTAATAAAATACCAATGGTAATCCCTGCCAGTTGTTTAGCATTCATCGTGACCGTGTTAAGTCGTAGTAAAATTACGAGAAATAAAATGCAACTTTGTTTTGTTTTGCTTTGTTTTGTAGCCAGTTGCCTCCTCATCGGCTTCTTCTATAAGTATTTATATGTTTGATTGTATAAAAGCCGAAATGCTATTTCATAAAAGCAAAGGAATTTTTCATTTTCTCTTTGATATCTTCACAAAATGCTACAATTCAACCTAGCGATTGGTTGGAAAAGATGTATGCTCTGTCGCCGGGCCGTGCCGTAACGGCAATTAAAGAGATTTGATGAAACATACTTTAGTTTCTTTTTTGCAGTTTTTGTAAAAACGAAATGCAGTTTGACCGAATGGAGTAAATTAGATAATAAAATGGTACGAGAATTATGAATATATGAATTGATCTTTTCTGAATGTAATTCTACATTTTACACAGTTGCTTGTATTTTTATCCAGAATGAATAAAAAAGAAGAAGACGAAGCTTCTTCTCCTGACGTTGCTACTACTACCACCACTTCTATAACTAATACTGTTAGCGACAATGGGATTACTTCCATAAAAAGTGGTACTTCTACCAATACTACTACATCCAGCGATGATGTAACGCAAGCCGCCGCTCGAGGGACGATTTTCACTCTCATCCTCCGTGTTATTTCATTCGGTTGTACTCAGCTTACTATTCGTGCCCTTGATCCAATGACTCTGGGTACCAATATTAAACTCGAACTGATATTGACAACCATACTCTTTATCAGTCGAGAAGGTTTTCGTCTAGCTCTAACTCAGAACGTTGTTCCAGAAAATCGGACGGTAGCTTGGTTGACAGTTCCTCTTGTGACTATCGTATCGGGTTCGACATTGCTTTGGCATACATCCACCCATGGTTTAACTACTGATTATCGTGTTGCTGGAATATTGTATTGTATCGCATCTTGGATTGAGGGTTGTGCTGAACCTGCTGTACTGTTCTTTTTAAGAAAATTAGAGGTACCGCCTCGTATAGAGGGAGAAATGTTTGGTACATTTGGAAAGACTTTAGCGACGGCGGTGGGACTGCGAATGTTACCCTCATCATGGTCCGTGACGGTCTTTGGACTAGCGCAGCTGGTCTATGCATTAACGTATGCTTTATATCTTTACGGTCGAGCCTGGTCAAGACCTGATTGGAAGGAGACCGGTCTACCCCCTTCGTGGTCATTTTTTGAATTTTGGATGCAACTCGACCTGAACACGTGTTACATAACTATGGTCTACACTGTCCAGGGATTTTTCAAACATTTATTAACCGAAGCCGACAAAATTATGTTGACTACAATGACCGATAGTTATGACCAAGGAGTGTACGCCATGGGATCAGCTTACGGCGGTTTGGCTGCTCGTATCCTTCTACAACCACTCGAAGAGAATGCTCGATTATTGTGGAGTAGATTGGCAAGTAATTTCGATAAAAGTAGAGAAGACCAACAACAACTCCTACGGTACTATACAACTCTCGTAAAACTATTACTGTACGTTGGTCTGGTCTTTAGTTGTGTTGCCGTTCATTATACCAGCCTTGTTCTCAACCTATTAGCAGGACGAACGTGGGGAAGCAATGCAGAGGCAGCTGACGTTTTGGCAGCCTTTTGTGTCTACACAGCATTTTTGGCTCTGAATGGTATGACGGAAGCATTTGTCTATGCCGTCGGTGGTGGAAAATCTGCCGCTGCGGAAATGACGAAACTTGGATTTGTTCACACTATAACGGGCTTGATTTTTGCCGTTGCTGCTTCCATCTTAGTTGGACATATTGGTACACTTGGACTGGTAGCGGCAAATTGTTTGGCAATGCTAATTCGATCTTTGTACTCGTTGTATTTTGCGACCAAGTACTTTTCCTCTGTAGATGATAGACGACTGGCGTTGCTATCAAAAATATGCCCCCATCCAGTGGTGTTGGTTGGTTTTGCCATTGCATGGCTAGCTACTCGGTCGTCTCTTCAGACTCTCGCTCAAAAAGATCTTCACTTACTATTGGATATTCGAAACATCGATTGGTTACTGCAGACAGGAAAGCATGTTGCGCTCGGCATACTGTGCGTAATTGGTGTTGCTTTTCTCGTCGTTACTTTAGAACAATCCTTTATTAAATCGTTGAGTGAAATGATCAGAAATCGTGGAAGCAAACGACAGCGGTCGAAACAAGACTGAAGAGGAAGCAGAATAATACATTCCCATCATCTAGTGATCATCATGTATGTGACAAAGTTGTTCTTTCGTAGATTCACTTGTGCGGAACACTACTGCTTGGATCGAGGTGTGGCCGTAGGCCATTCCTTTTTGGATGAAGAGATGATTTTCGAACGATCGGAAAGAGATCTAATTTTAAAGGGTTTAACGTTAAAGGTGTGGACTATTAACTCATGTACTAGATTGGAAGAGGAGAAATTGCTATTGGAGCCAAAGTCTATGATCCGGGACTGGCAGCATATAATTATAATAGTTGTTCTGGAATCGCAGAATCACTTCCGTATAGTTTTATTTTGGATGTGAAATATGAGACTCGCGGCTAATTGCAAGGAATCAATCGGCTATTAAATTTGAGAATTGGATTCAGCATTGCAACAAAGAGTGAAGAAGATCAGGCATAGGTTTTGTTTCCTAATAAAAAGTAAGAACCAACGTAAATGAAATTCAAAATATATGATTGATTCAATCGGGATCTAAAAAAATAATATATAACGACAAATTTCTTGTTTACTTAGAGAAATATTTTATAGCAACCGGACTGTTAGTTAGGTATGATCAGAATGAATAATACTTTGACTAGTAATGGCTAAACCAGAACCAATCTCTAATCTACAACCGTGCAATTGCAAAAACCGCGTATATTATTGCCTTTTGCCAGAAAAAGCGTCACCATAAGGGAGAAATGGCATAATATTTCGTAGTTGATCCCGAAAAGAAGAAGAAATAACCTCAGTTGAAACCAAAAAAGACGTCTTACTCCATGCCCCCTGTCTTTTGATAGTTATCGGTTTTCTTGTTCAATTTTTTCCCTGTTCACTCAAATGATTATAAAATTACCATATCAGCTTATCCGTTGTTTCTTTGATTCTGGTTCCGTTTCTGGTTCCTCATCTCCCGATTCATCATCATCATCTGCACCCTCATTTAGATCGTTGTCTTCCTCGTCAATTTCATCGTCGTCATCGTCATCATTATCAACTGGTACAAAATCCACTGCTGCATCTTTTTCGTCTTCAATTATTTCAGGACCTTTTTTTGGTTGTTTTTGTCAGAATATTATTAAAAGAAGAATGAAAGTGAGAAGGTCGCTAGCTACAGTAGAGTATTAAAAAAAAAATTAGCAATGTGTTTGTAGGCGTTCTGCGTACGTAGGTCTTACCGAGTAATGCGCTCGTTCCCAATTCTTCTTCTTCTTCCTCCTCCTCCTCGTCATCATCATCAGCGTCGTCGTCGCTATCATCGACTTCGCTTTCCTCCTCTTCATCTTCGATATTGTCATCTTCAGAGTCATTGTCGTTGTTCACTTCCTCCTGTTTCTCGTCGACGTCGACCACCGCATTGTCGTCGTCGCCGTCGTCGTCCTCCTCGTCGTCATCTTGGCTGTTGTCGACCACGCTATCATCATCGTCATCGTCATCATTGTCATCATCATCGACCACGTTATCAGCCTCATCGCCATCGCTCTCTTCGTCATCTTGGCTTTTAATAACTACGTCATTATCATCATCGCCATCGCCGTCGTCATCGCTCTCATCGTCATCTTGACTTTTCACAACTACTTCATCATCGACATCGGCATCGCTCTCATCGTCGTCATCGTCATCATTTTCATTTTCATCTGCTGCTTCTACTTCTACTTCTGCCTCCACTTCATCTTGATCGTCTTCTTCGATATTGTCTGCGGTATCTTGATCATCATTATCATTATCATCCACTTCTTCTACCTCATTCTCATCTTCTTCTTCGTATTCATCTAAGTCCACCTCTTCTTCGTCTTCGTCTTCATCCTCAGGATCGTCTGCATCTGCGTCTGCATCAACATCATCTGCATCAACATCTACTGGTTCGGCATCTACTGGTTCGGCATCTACATTGTCCACGTCACTCTCGAGTTCCATAGTTTCCTCCATAGTTTCCTCTAAATCGTCATAGTCGCCGATATCTGACATTTCTACGAATTAAGGAAGATAAAAAGAAATAAAAACAAGTGTATGTAAGTAAAATGATTTTAAAATAGAAGTATGAGGTACATATATATGATATATATTATGAGTGTCGTTTATCAGCTTTCGGTGTTGAATAAGAGAAAGAGACATACACTTTCAATTCAATCATAAGTGCTGTCGTGACTGAGATTGTGCGCGTTTTGGATCCATCCATTTTGCCATTTCAGATGTGGCATGCTCGCACAGCAAAAGAAGCATTAAGTAGGTGTCGGTGTGGAAATCAATGGCACACTATTTAAGTCATACACAGTACCGAATGCAGCGCGTAGATTTATACGTATGAAAAACGCAAACATAACTTCTTTTTTTTTGTTTGTAGAAATTTCACACCGTCAAAAAAGAGGTAGGAACGACGCTTTGTCTTTTTCTCAAAAAGCTAGCGCGTTGTTATCGCGTCGTAACTTAATTTTCGATTTTGCCGATTGATTCCATCTCATCGAGGGAAAACATGACATAAGATTTCTTTTACATAGAAAATCACAATGTATAATTCCTGAGAATTACCATTAGGTTTTTCTGTATTCGGAAGTATAACGACGAAGCCTTGCGTACCGGTACCACGCTTTCGTCTCAACGACGGCGAAAAGATACAGTTTTTCAGGCCAAAATGGCTGAACAAGTCACTTTTCTTAACAATAATCATACCAAAACTTCAATTATGGGTTAATTTAAATGGATGATTGACTTACTTACTTTTGATGTTGCTCGGTATGTTTTTTTTTAAATCTTATTCTTATTCTGAAAAACTTTTGTCGTTTTCGAATAGTAGGATGTGATTTTTGTAAAAAATGTAGACAAAATGTGAGCTTCTATCACACAAATCCCACGCGGTGTAAAAAGAGAAAAAAAAAAAATTGATTTTTGATTCGCTTTGACATCAAGAAAAAGTCACCGTAGATTCACGTAGAAATTCCTACGACAACTAGTATTTTACCTGTAATTTTGGTGTTATGCAAAAATAAATGATTTTCAAAAATTCCCAGATATTTTTACATTAACATTTTATCATCATTTAAGACCATGCATGAGAACTCTGGCAAAGCATAAATTAAACGCGCACACCTACCTTTTGACTTAATTCACGATTGAGGAATGTACGGGTATGAATCATCAGAGGTAGAGCTCTTTAAAAGAGACCTCTCCAGTCGTTCATACCGTTGAATCACGAAGAAGAAAGTCTATGGAACAAATTGGTCCAAGAACCATTAACAAAAAAAGTAACAGGTATCGATATCATGGCATTTTTGTCCTTTTAACTACTGGTAACCTCCTTTTTGATGCCTTTGCTTGTTGGCTGTTTTCTCTCATCATGGGATCGGGAGCAGAGGTACCAAAGCGGCGCAGCAATAGCAATAGTAGCATGAAAAAATGAAGACTCAACAACAAAGAAGATGTGAGCAGAGCATTATATTAATATATCAATGGAATGATAAAGCAAAACCAGCAGTCTATTTTTGAACCACTTGTTATGTATCTTTAAGATTTACCAGCAGAGTGGCTATCATCAGGCTTGGTTCATCCACTTGATTCATCACCTATAGACAAATTGACACTAGTAAATAATTACTAGGTAGGTAGGATAAATGGCACAGTATCTCACTCAGAGCATCTTGATATAGAATATAATGAGTCAAGCTCTTATGTCCAAGCTAAGAAATTTAGCATGATAGTACTGCTTTTTAAGCTGCTAAGTCATTTTAAGGTAATTAGAGAAGCACAACAAAACCTGGCAAAAATTCAAGTCTTCAGTGCACACATACATGTTTGAATTTTTTTTGAACGAATAGGGCACAGTCTGTTGTTACAGCACACAGTCCAATCATAAGTAAGATTGATGTGAAACAAGAAATTCAAAATATCTCTTATGTGATGATGTGTTCCAGTCTTGAGTGAGACATAAAACTCAATTGGAATTCTCCCTCTGTCCGCATGCTATATAACACATATTCTTACTATAGAATATAGATAATGATTTCCACGGTATTTGACTGCGCGCAATATTCTCAACAAAAGATGGAACAATATTTTCAAAGTGTACTTGTATGTACTTTAAAAAATTGTTCCGTGATCACATACCATGGGAAACAAGATCTGCTGACATTGATGCTGATCAGATCAATGTAACAAAGGAGTTGCAGTTGGGAACTAATCCTAATAAATCAAGGGCGATGGAGAAGTGTATGCACTATATTATTTAATTGGGTCCTTTTCTAGAAGAAGATTCTTTATATGTAGAAAAAATGTATGCGGACTCAAGAACCAATCTGTTATTTGGCAGTGCAAGGAATTTCCTGCAGGAGTCTAGCATGGTTTCTAAGCTAATTTTTGTTCATTGTGTGATGTAATCAAAATATTAAAGTGCATTCAATAAAGACAGAGGTAGAATCATACAAAAGAAGTTTGGGTATCATTGATGTACAAAAATTGATGGAGACTCAGGAAAATCAATGTAATATTGTTCGGATCTACTGGAGCATCCAAACACACAAGGTGGCATGGTCAATAAAAGCAGGATTGAATGAGGCAGGTCCAATCGTCCTAACTAAGAATTCTGTTGACACACGTGTAAAGCGATTTTTTGACTCTATAAAATTGATTGGCGATAGGATGATAAGCAGCAAAGAGCAAAGCAACAACAAGAACAATGAACAAAAAAGAAGATGACTACGTATAATGCATATGTATGTATGTATCTATCTATTAGATGAACAATTCCAGAAGGAATTAATTGAAAACGCGCACCTCCAAGTTGGTTAACCAAAAATCTCAGTACTGAATCTACGTAGAATCCTACGTGCCCCTCCTCTCTGAATCTACTGATCTGTCTATCTGACGATGGTAATCAAAGACACTCTCCTCCATTCAGGCTGGAGCTATGGCAACGGTGATGACCAGTATGACAACGAGTCTCTCGGATCAACTGAGGATGTATTTAAAATAGAAAAATCGATTGAAAATCCAAGGAGAAAAGACAAAAATGACCAAGAAAAAATGATATACAGTAAGCACAACAGAGCACATACCGATGAACAAGGATGGACAACAATTGAAACAAACAGCGGACGCAAACCCAAAGCAGAGAATAGCAATCAATCCTCTATCGACTCAATCATAGCCACTATCAATGTAGATATCAACAAATTCTTGAAAGGAGCACCAGAAGCAAAGATCGACTCGCCAACACGAGAAAACAGATGTACTGTTCCAGATGAAACAGACAGACCAAAGTCTAAAGGCGAAAGGAAGGACACAGAAAAATGGAAGGAAAGAATTATGGAAAAGACAACTACAAGTAAAGGAGAAGAGGAAAGGACAGTCGGATTTACAAAAATGGCGATAAATAGACCATCAGAAGCTAATCAAAATGAAATGACTAATGGAGAAGAAACAGAGACCAATAATGAAAATCAAACGAATAACGAAGACAACCAAGGACAAAACAAAAACAAGAACAATCTAGAAGACAAGAGCAATGACAACAATGGAGGAAGTAACAAACAAAGGGTGAACATATTGGAACCAAGAGATATGGATACGTACGCATTTACAGTATCATGGAGACCAGAACATAAAGCAGGAAAGGATGGAAAGATTATTATCAAGAATTTGATGAGAGAGATGGCACATAAGACACCAACGATAATATTCCACCCGACTAACTCAGCCACATCACCAGTACCAAGAGACATTAACAACATCAATAATGACTTCCCCAAAAGCCCAGCAAGCTTTGATGATTTCTTCGATCAAATGAGGAACAGAGACAATACAAATCAAAGTACTTTCATGAAAGTTACAATGCCCCATGATGAAAAAGAACTGCAGAAGAAATTAAGTAACTACCTATTCTATAACAAGTTGTACATGAACAGTCCATTCATCAATGATAACACACTAGAACATGTAGGATTTATTGAAAACGGACATAGCCGAATGGTATATAGACCAAATATAGAAATGAAAATAAGAAAAGGATTAAAAGAAGTTATGGAAGGAGATCAATTAACACCACAACAGACAGCACAATTAAAACACCTATCTAGCCCAATCAGAGTAGAATGCCAAAGAGGAACAATAAGAGGAGGACCAAGTCACCAACAGGTAGTATGCGAAGGAATAGTATTGAAAACAACAAAATCACAGGCAAAAATAGCAATGGAATTACTGTCTATGTTACCAGAAAAGTTATTAGGAGAATACTACCGAATCATACCAAAAAGTTTGAATAGTCTACTAGGCTACGAAATATACGGACAGATTGTTGCTGATACAGTAAGCTTTCAAGAAAAACTAAGACCAATAACAATATTGCACTGCCATCCAAGTGTATTCGAGGACATGTATGACAGTGTAAAAGTACAGAATTCAAAACATGTAGAAGTATACAAATTCATCATTGAAAACTGTGGAGCTGTATCTATAGAAGAAACAAATGAAACCAAATCAAAAGGAAAATACATTGTAGTAGTACCACAAGACAAAGTAGATTCAGCGAGAACAGCAATAGGAAAAATGTTCCAGGAGTTCCAACAAGCTGGAGGACGGCCGACGGCAATGGAATGTTTAACAGCATATCAAAACTTTCCTCTAGTCAATGACAACGTAACAATAAGTGGGCATGCGCAGAAGCTATCAGAGAGGATCAGGGACAAGTATCGAAATAGACCTAAGAAACAAAACAATCACAGCTCCATAGCTTCCTACTCATACTCATATCATGGAGGCACAACAGATATACACGAACAAGAACAAGTACAAACACCAACAATAGCAGTTCCTAGAAGCATCATCAAGACAGGAAAGCACAATAACAATACACCAGTGCAATGGCCACAATCACCATTACAACAAAGACAACAACAACAACAGCAACAAGCAATGACAAATCAAGGGGAGGAAAGAACCGACAGAACCATAATGTCCAACTTATCACCGGATGATTCAGCCAAAACCATGATGACCAACGTATCGAGAATGGTAGAGACACTAGGAAGTGCAGTCAATACATTAGCAAGAGAGAGTGCAAATACAAACGATACAATGAAACAAATGATGATGCAACAAACTGCAACAATGAACAATCTAATGCTAATAATGACAAGGAATGAAGAAAGAAGACAGGAAGTACCAAATAGCATCACCCACCAATCATCTACACCAAGTAGCACTATCACAAATAGCCAACACAGCACATCACAACAGTCAAGTGTCAACAAAAGAAAATACGGAAAGAACGAGGATGATATAACAGAAGCAACAACAGTAGAAACGGACAGAGATAATATGGAAGAGGAGGAAGCAGGAGCTGAAATGTTAGAAGAACAAATGGATGAAATAGAGGAAAAAGAAGATGAACAACAGGAACAGGACGTAATAATGGAAGACGATGAACAAACCAATGCAAAGCGACAGGCAATACCGACAAACAAGGCAATAGCAGCAGGAGACTTTAATACACAATTCCCACCGACAAAAGACAAGTTCAGAGACAATGCTCCTTTCCAAGGAGTGAACCAACAATAAAGGCCCATTAAAGATAAAAACTAAAATAACTCACTTAAAAGAACCAATAAAGAATCTAAGAAAAGAATCTATAAGAACCACTAGAAATGAACCACAGAAAAGAATTGCAAAGGAGCAAATACTCAAAGGAAAGAAGAAAGAAATACAGGAAGAAAGAATGAGAGGAGGAGGTGAAAGCGAAGAAGAAGATCTATACTTCGAGGAAAGTGAAGAGGAAGAAGACATACTGAATAATGAAAGTGAGGAAGGCAACACAGAAGGAAAAGAAACCCTAGGAACAGAGGCAGAAGAAGACGAAGAGGAAAGAACAACAGTAATAAAGAAGAAGATGACAGTAACAACAGAAAATCTACCGTTCGGACATATATGTGATGATATTGCAGTAGATAACGACACACCATACATCAGACTGTACTGTCAGAATGTGTGTGGGATATTTGATAGAGAAGGAATAGGAATGGACTCA
>Ga0115007_10002142_pt1 | contig 12314 bp, 22 predicted proteins | sample ArcOceMetagenome_2_FD_87166 | JGI IMG/M metagenome (GOLD analysis project Ga0115007, IMG submission 87166) | Marine eukaryotic phytoplankton communities from Arctic Ocean - Arctic Ocean ARC135M Metagenome | ecosystem: Environmental > Aquatic > Marine > Oceanic | place: Arctic Ocean | collected... | reverse complement strand
GTGGGAACTAATAAAGGATCATCAAACAGTAACATCAGTTAGTACGAAACCAAACCCTACTCCAGCTGATAATGATGCCTGCTAAACTACCTAGCTCTGGGAAATGAATACACCAGTTGATACTGGAACATAGGCGGACCTTGAAGCAGCCTAGTACACGTTCGAAGCGGAAGCTGGTAATAAAAATATCTACTATCGATTTGCTGCAGATGCTGAACAGTAAGCAGGCTCTAACGGAGCTACAATCACCATTTGTGGCAAAGAAACACTCGCCCTCGCCACTCAAGGACCTGAAACCATCCGCGTAACGAAAGCCTGAGACAACATATATAACGTTCTACAAGGTGATGAATATTCAAAATGGTTCGAACTTGCCAATACAGATATAGTTGGTGGGCAAAGTGAAGAATGTATTATATCCAGTTACAGATTGCTTGATGAGAATGACGTTGTAGTTGTAGGAAGTAGCTCATCAGCAGTTCAATTAAGTCCAAAGTTCAATGACTACATTGAACAAGATATTTTGATTAATCTGTCCGAAACATTTACAGACAAAGTATACACATTAGAGGCTGAAACCTTAGGAGGTCTGACTGCGAGAAAGACCATGAAAGTATCTGTTGATACAGGTGAGGACAACACTGCCGACTGTCACTTCTCAATTGCTCCTTCGCAGAAAGGTACCGTTTTAAAATACCTGACGCCAGATGAGGTTGGTGCTGAGAATGTCAAGAAGCGAGCTAAGGGTCTTGAACCGAGTAGCCTATAAGTCAGAAATGTTGCTGATGTTTTCATGGAAGCATTTGACATTTATACTTCTAACGAGGCCACGTGCCCAGTAGATGAGTCAAACATTATATTCAGAAGATTTGAGGAATTCATCCCAGGAACCAATGGAGCTGCACCATTGCCTCACAATAAATTTGAGCAACTTACAAGGAACGAATTCACAACCGAGCTTGAAGGTCCAGGCCAAAAGACATATATTGTGGAAATTACAAGTACTCAGGCTGACGGCAAGATTAGTAACACTGTGTAAAATGATGTTACTATTTGCGGATTTGAAAAACTCAAGCTTGCTGGAACTGGCGAAGCCTTTGTGAAAGCATTCTCCGGTGACGGTGAAACCTTTACAGCCGAGATCACCAGTGATGACTACAAGAGCTGGTTTGAATTTGACCAGGACGTTGCTGAGTTTAGTGAGGATTGTGTGATTGATGAATACTAATTGGTTGCAGTCGACGTAACTCCATTTATCATGCAGGTAGGTGCTTGTGCAGCTCAAGGGAGAGGTCAGTAAATATAAGACAACGAGAAGAGCGACATTGCTGATACTGCAGATACCGCAAGCTGCAAGGCGAAATGTTGGGCAGACAGTGCCTGTACAGCGTATCAATGGACGAACCCGACCAGCGTTTGCACACACTATACCGGTCGTATCAAGGGTACTAATGAGCCATCACCAGACTTTGATTGCTTAAAGAGGTACACAGGCAGTGATACCTAATACGCTGCTTTGCCAGGACTGGAGGGAGTCAAGCCTGAATTCTTTGTCGCAGAAAAGGAAGAACTTTCTGCGGATCTATTTACTCCAATTGTGATTGATCTCAAACGTGAAGTCATTAACTATGAATTCTTCCTTGAGGCTAGAAGTATGGGTGGTTCAAAAGTATCCAAGAAAATTGACATTACAGTTGCCCCATTCAAATGCGAATTCACCGTTGTGAAAAACAGCGACTACATCGTTCTTAAGTATGATGCTGCTGAATTAGAAAGAGTAACAGGTTATAACGTCAATGTCTATGACGAGATATTATCATAAAATGTTATGACTTTCACCCCAACACAACCAGACAAGTGCCAAATTGACTAAGTTCAAACCTACGCAGCCGAAGCTGACTACCCATTGACATTCACAACAGGAACCGATCCTCCAAAGCTTAGTTTGGCCGTGACCGCAGACTCCGTAGTTACGAACACCATATACTTCAGTGTGGGTAGCTCTCAAAATCCATACTTTAGTGCACTTCAAACAATTGATATCGTTGTCTGTGGTATGGGAACATTCAATACTAAATCTGCAGAGCCTGAAGAATACTCACTCCGTAAAGGGTCAGGCACGACAAAGATCCTGTCAACTGATGATTTCAAGGAATGGTTTGAACTTGACGGTGGAGCTAAAGGAACACATCCAGCATGCTCTGAACTTACAGATAATTCATATCAACTCCAGATACCAGGTGGATTGAGTGGTTATAAGGCTGTTTCTGATGATCCAATCATAAATTATTAAGAAGGAAACCTGTTCATTTATATCGATTAGCTGACCCCAGTTCCAGTGACTTACTATATTACTGCAACTACTCCAGGAGGTCTTAAGGCAAGAAAAGCAATCATATTATCTGAGCCATGCATATACACTGCTACCAAGAATGATAATGTTGAAACAAAAGTTCTTCCATATAAAGAGGGTGATGTAGTTGAGTTTGATAAAATCATTTAGGAATATTATACACTTTCAGTTCAAGCAGGAGTCGAAGAGTAATGCCCAATCAATATAATCCATTTCTATGCTAGTACGACAGATTATCCAAACACAGTAGAGAAAGATACTGGTAGTGAACTTGAGAACAGCCCTACTGACGCTAACTTTGAAATGAGTGCAGATGACAAAGGATTAAACAAGTATTTCATCTCTTATGGACATTAAGATAAATCAGATAAAACTGCACTTCTTGATGTTGATATCATCATTTGTGGTAAGGAGGAAATCTAACCAGATGATACTGCAGCTTTTTAGATCAGAACCAAGAAAGATGACGAATATAAAATTGAAAAAGATGAATACTCAAGCTGGTTTATAATTGTCCCAGGTGATTAATCAAGTGACTAGTGTAATATTTTGAATTAAAGAGGTTACAGACTTGTTGATAAAGATTGTAGTGTTGATGATAGCTGTGTTGAATTAGATAGCAATATTATTAAATTACAATAAGGTAAATTGGTTATCAACATTGGCTCAGCTTCAACCCCATTCACTACTTACCTTGAAGCAACATCTAAGGGTGGCGTTAAAGGATACAAGAAAATTGATGTTGTTGAGACTACCGATCCTTGTATTTATACAATCTCACCATCAAGAGTAAAAACTATTGCATTGGAATATGTTGAAGGTGAAAATATTTCACCAATGACAATTTTCAAGGATGAAACTGACTTTGAATTTTAAACTCAAAGCGATGATGGTGTTACATGCGCAGTTGATAAGGTTTATAGATATACTGAGAAGCCACCATCCTCTGAAGAATTAACAGCTACAGCAGACTCTACAGGAACCTTTGATTCTCTTGATTTCACATCTGAAAAAGGTTTATTCAAATATTACTTTGCCATTGGTGGTGATGGAAGATAATCCAAGAGTAACATTGCAGAAGGAAACATTGTTGTTTGCGGCTTAGAAACATTAACTTTAACAGAAGCAGGAGAGATCGAATATTTGGTGAAGTAAGATGGAACTGAGACGGAGGAAATTTCTCAGACTGATTATGAAGCATGGTTCACACTTGATACTTCAGAAAACTCTAATGAGCTGTGTACCGTAAACAGTTATGACCTTATTGAGGAAAATGGTGATGCATATGTTACCTCTGCTACTACTCCAATTACCAAAGATGGAAACAAGCTAATCATAAGAATCAACCAAGTTCCATAAGGAGGTATGTCGATCTGGTTATAAGCTAAAACCAAGGGTCAAGTAATGACAGTTAAAGAAATCAAAATTTCACTCCCTGTTGAATGTAAACCAGATGTAACACCAGCAGAATCAAAGACTGTTATTGTTCCATATGAAGAATATAAGAGTGTTAATATCTATGAATATCTTGATACCGTGTACGACTTCAAAATGGGTAGAGCTGACTCCACTTCTGATGTTGAATGTCCAGTTGACAGACTATACATTTACCCAGAAGCCAGTGGATACCCAAGTACTGCTGAAAACCTTCGAAAGACAATAGTTGATTGGGAACTTCAATTAAGTGAAGATACTCAGGGACCAAACAAGTATATCTTTGCTATGGGTAGTAGCACTAATCTTGAATAGAGTGGAGTTGCTATTGATGCTACCTTGATGGTGTGTGGTAAGGAATCACTTGAACTGAAAGATTCAGCAGGGTTCCCAATTACGATTACAAAAGGAGGAGCAGCGGTTGCAGAGTATACTGATGATGACTATAGCCAATGGTTTGAATTCAATGCTAATGCTCCTGACTCAGATGATGGTTGTGGTCTTATTGATAAAACTCAATATCAAATATAAAGATATGACGGTGAAGAATTTGTGGAACTTCTTAGTGCACAGAAAGAACTTCTCAGTCTTGATTAGGAGACTGGAGCTTTGAAGATTGTGACTGACAAGGTTACAGAAGATCTCCAATCATTCTTCCTTACTGCTACTACTAAAGGTGGCAAGAGTGCAAGAAAAGAGCTACTTATTAGTGAAGAATCATGCAGTATAACCATTGAAGCAAAACCTGATACTGATGGAATTATTGTCCTACAATATGAAGAAGGTTAAGAAGTTATATATGATGCTTCAATTCAAACTGAATTCAATTTCGCTACTGGTGATGATGTTAATTGCCCATTTGACAAGCTCTACTTGTACAATTCCTAAGGAGGATTTGTAGTAAAAGAAGAAGGACTCTTTAACGAATTAAAATTCTCAATGACTAATGAATTAAAAGGAAAGTAGGATCTCTTTTTCGCAATTGGTCCAGCCACTAAGAAAATTACATCAGCAATAGGAAGTGCTACTATTATTATTTGTGGTAAAGAAGATTTACTCCAGCCTCTGTTGAACCAATCAATTACTCCTTAGAAGTTGATTAACCAAACGAAGTCGTTGAATAGGCTACTTATGAAGCATGGTTCACATTCACAGCTGGAGATGAGTCAAATGAGTTCTGTACATTCGACCCATCAAGATTCTTACTTGTTGATGAAGATGGTATAGCTTTACCAAACTCTGAAGATCTTATCAAACTTAACAACGGTAATATTGAAATCACAAATGCTAATCTTCTTGAAACCGTTAGAACTGTCCAACTGAAGGCTGTAACCAAGGGAGGAGTTGAAGCTCTAAGAAAGATTGAACTTTAATCCATTGTGAAATGTGGTGATGAAACCGTAGCATCAACTGATGGTGCCTAAACATATGAAATTAACGAAGCAAACGATGGTGCCGGAAACTTCTTTATTGGAGATGATATCTACAGTACATGGTTTGTCCATAGTGGTGAGCCAAAATGCAATGTCAACCAATACGAACTTGTTGGTCAAGACGGTAACGCTTTGACTCTTCCATCTTTCCTCACTTGGGAAAATGGAATCAAAATTAATGTTGCTGACCCTACATTCACATCTGCAGGTATGTCTGTGTACCTCAAGGCAACAACTGTTGGCGGTAGCTTCAGTGATCCTCCAAAGGAAATAAAGATTTCATTCAAGTGCAGTTACACTGTCGAAGAACTTAACACTGACGAGGTCATCGTACCATTCTCAGATAATCAAAAGTTCCAACCTTTCTCCGGTATACCATTCGATGGAAAGTTCACTTTCAACACTAATGATCAAGACAGATGCCAATATACTCATGTGTACTTGTATGAAAGTGAAGCTGATTTTAATGGCAACGTTCCAAAAGCTGCTGATCCAATTCCATTTGATGACGAATTCATCGTTATGACTGCTGACACCCAAGGCAAATATGAGTATTTCTTTACCATCACTGGAAACTTTGACGCAAATGGTGATTACATCAAGAGTAATTTGGGCAAAGCTACAGTATTTATCTGTGGTAAGGAACTCATCACACCAAAAATGGCTCCAGAGAATAGACCAATCGGCCTCAGTGATGCAGATACAAGGAGAATCATTCCATTCGAAGACTATGAGTCCTGGTTCGAGATTACTGCTCCAACAGACTAAGCAACAACCAAATGTGGTATGATTCCAGAAATTGAAGTCATAGGAAACACATCGGATGAAGAAATGTTATGCAAGGAAGGAAAAGGTCTTGTGATTAAAATTGCGTAAACCCTTGCTCATCCTGAATAGGATTTTGAGATTATAGCTTATACTATGGGTGGTGTAAAAAGTGCAGTTGAGAAGTTGGAAATCACCAAGGCATGTAATTTCAAGGCCACTCCAGAGGAACGACAAACCCTTGTGTTCCCATATGAAGAAGGAAAGGAACTTGATTTGATTGCAGAGTGGAAGAATATTTTCACACTAGACAATGGTGGAGATGACGGTTGTGTATTCAATAACATCTACCGTTACAGTGATGAAGATAAATATCCCAACTATACAGATGCAATTGATGAGCTTGACAGCTCCAAGGATACCGTAATCTCAGAAAGTGATAAGGGAGTCTAAACATTCTACTTGGCTTTCGGAAACTAAGCTGTTGAACTTCCATCTAACCTCGTCATCCTCGATTGGGTTGTATGCGGTAAGGAATCCCTTACACTTACTGAGGATGCTCCAATTGAAATCAAAGCTGAAAAGTAGACCACAGGAGCTGGTGATGACTTCCATGTTATCGAAGAAGCTACCTATCAAGGCTGGTTCACACTTGATAACTCCAACAAGGAAGAAACCAACGAAGGATGCTCAATCACCACTTACAAAATCGTTACCAAGGACAACGAGAACTGGTTAGATTAAACTTCAGATGAACTTATTGTTGGAGCTGCTGAGCCACTCACAGGACCAATGCAGATCAAGAAAGAACAGAGAATCAAGGACCAGTCTATGTACATTATGGCTATTACCAATGGTCTAGTGTAAGCTGTGAAGGAAATGAAGATCTCAGTTATTATTGACTGTAAATTCCAACTCAAGACTACCGTTGAAGAAAAAGATATTATTTTCCCAAACATCTTGGGAGGTTAATTCAACTTCGCTGAAGCCATGATGCAAGGATATGAATTTGATTTCAACAAGAACCTCTGCCCATAAAACTCACTGTTCATCATGGATGAAGACAAGGAAACCGTTGTTGAATCAGGATTAATTGCTGATATGCTCTCAAGTTACGTACCAGGAGCAACCACTTTAATCTGGAGAACCGGAAGTAGCGAAGCAGATGACGACAACTCTCAGAGAAGTGATGCATTCACGACAAACCTAGTTATATGCGGATTTGAAACAATCACATTGACAAATGCAGATGAACCAATGGTAATCAATGCCATCAGAGCTGGAACTGTCGATAAAAACAACAAGTTATATGTCGTTACCGAATCAGAATTAGCGAAGGAATTCGATATTCAATTCCCAGCTGCTGCTAATGATCAATGCGGAATTCACAGCTTTGAAATCGTTGAAGATGATGTTGATGTTAGTATGATTCCAGATGTAAATGATCTTGTAATTAACGTTGATGTCGACGCATAGGTAACCAAGACTCTCAAAATAAGAGCTACTACAAAAGGTGGCAAAATTGCTGAGAAAGATATTGAAATTAATGTGGATCCAACCCTTCTTACAACTATTCCAGACAACAAGTGTTTATTATCAATCACCGCTCCTGATAATTCTGATGTCATCCTTGGCTTTAATTCTGGTAATGATGGCTATGTTGAAATCAATGATTACCTTCGTGCCTACATTTACGACTTCGGTCCATAAACTAATTCAGCAAACCAATCTTGTAAACAAAAAATGATTTCCTGGGTAAGTGAATCTGGTGATGTAACGGAGGATACAGTGAGAGATCTAACAGTTTCAACCAAAGAAGCTGGTACCACCAAGTATTTCTGGAACATAGTAGATCTTAATAAAACCGGTAAAAGTAACACTGTGACTACAACTGTTACTATTTGTGGGTTAGAGGATCTACTCCTTGTTGATGAGAACCCAGCTTCAATTGTTGTCGCTGGCTAACCACTTACCATCCCAAAGAGTGTCATTGAAAGCTGGTTCTACATTGGAACTGAAAATGGCGGTAACAGTGGTTGCGGTATTGAATCCTACAAGCTTAAAATTACAGTTCCTTCAGTTGAATTGAAAGATGAAACTGATATTTTAATTAAATCAGGTTAAATTAATGGCCCAACTGAAGTCACTGTTGAGGCAACAACTATGGGAGGAAAAACTGCCATCAAAACACTTTCAATCTCGAAGGATGGGGATGCATACGTTGTTCCAACTTGTGTATATACTGGATCATCTTACAAAGCACATTTTCTAGCCAATAAAGCTGAAGGAGATACACAACTAGGAACCTTTGCATCCGAAAAATTCGGTTGGTTTAATGGAGATGTCGATGAATGTCCAATAACTACTATCTAAAAATACACATCTGCTGATGGATCTGAGGCTGATGGTGCTGCTGTCGGTATTTCAGATTTCAAATGCACAGGAGCTGAATGTGCAGGAACTAACTTCATCAAATTCGGTGGAGGAGGTGACGACATGAGTGTTATGTTTGAATTACATGGAATGATTTGCGAAAGTGGAACATTCACTCCAAAAACTAGTGCACCAAGAGGCCTTAATCTCATCTTTAAAGAAGGTGATGACACTTCAGGACTTGTTTCATCCATCAAACTCAGTGATACAGCTGGTTGGTTCGAAAGCACTCCTGCTGAATGTGGTGCAGACACCTATGAAATCGTCAGGGCAACCAACGATGAGGCTACCGAATTCGAAGCAGTCGGTGATGGCGACGTGAAAATCCAAGATGATCTTCTCACTGTTAACCTAGACAGTACGGAAAGCTTCAACAACCAATTGTACTTGCAAGCAACATCACTCGGTGGACTAGTTGCCCAACAAAGGCTCCAGGTCGAAATCAAGGGCTCCAACAACCAATGCGATTTCTCAGCAGAGCCAAGTCCTCTTGACATCGCTATTGATTACGAAGATGGAAAGAAGGTCAATGTTGTCGAGGAAATGTAGAGGGAATTGACTCTCCTACCCAAAGGTGACGCTGAATGTCCAGTTAATGAATTGGTTAGATATGAAAGCTCAAAGGGACTCATTGCGACACACAACTATCAATTTGATGCTGAAGAAGAAGGCCCAAGAAGCTCAGTCTTCACAGTCACTGAACAAGTTAAGTATACCTATAATGTGCGCACTGGAGGCAGTACATCTTTCTGGCAGAGTAACCTTGTTGAAGCTACCGTGACAGTTTGCGGTAAGGAAACAATCACAGCAAAGGATGGTGCTCAAGCCATTAAGCTCAAATAGAGTGATACAGCGAAATACCATGTTATTGGCAGGGATCAATACGTCAATTGGTTCGATATTGACTCCTCTGATGAAAATGCAAGTGCCAAGTGCGGTATCAACACTGTTGAGATTGTAGAGCAGACCGAAGGATTACCTTTCGTCAACAGCCACCAAGAATTGATGATCCCTATTGAGAACTTCGATGCAAACACCGTCGCCACTATGAAAGCCACAACAAGAGGAGGTCAAACCGCCACTAGATAACTATCTATCACAGTTCTTAGCATTGATGATCCTTATGAAATGCCATGCTCATACACAGTTGACCCACATGTTGGAAGCATTGTCACACAAGTCTCTGTTCCAAATCAAACAACTCAAGAGTGGCAAGCTGCTTTCGATAAAGCGTTCGAAGTATCAACTGATGATTCCAAGGAGTGCCCAATTACCTAATGGTATAGCTATAAGGGTTACAAGGATGATGATCCAAAAGAGGTGGTGTTGGATGAAGAATTCAAGAAGTGGAATGCCGAATTCACTGAGCCTATGACTAGCTCTTACTATTATAGAGTTGGAGATAAAGACCAAGAGGACAAAAAGAGTAACATCTTCGAAGTGATTATCTCCAGGTGCGGACTTGAAACAGTTACAGTTCTAAGTGAACATGAGGCTCTAAAGACATATGAGCTCGGGTAGAATATCTACACTGCAGGCTTCTACATCGTAATGGCTGATGATGGAGCTGAAGGCTTTAAGAATTGGTTCGAGGTAGTTGACAACGAATCAAGCGGTAAATGCAGTGAGTTGTCATATAGCCTAGAAGAAAAGGATGGCGAAGATTTCGTGCCTTTGAAGGGAACTGATAAAGCCGAAATCGTTAACAACAAGTACCTCCAGATCAATTTGAAGACTGAATACGAAGCTACAGTCTACTTGACCGCTACCTCTATCGGAGGAAAGTCAGCAAGAAGAGAACTGGTAATTCAAAGTAAAGCAGAGGGTCCACCACCAGTCATTGCCGATCCTGCTCCACAAAAGCCATGCGGAGAGTGTGCTGGTGAGAACTTGAGCAAGATCTGTACCAACACAAAAGAGGAAAAGCCAACTGGTGCTTGCTGCGTTCAAGGTGACACATCTCCAGCATGTACAGAGGGTGGCGACGTTACATGTTCTCCAATGTTGCTCAAAGCACAAGCCATGTTCTATACCTACTGTCCAATGAACAACGAAGAAGCTTGTGGCGGCAAGAACTTTGCAGCAGGATCAGGTACATCTTCGTTTGAATTCGGAGGCATCTCTGCTCTTGCTGATGACGATGAACCCAAGAATGATGCATGCACATATGATATTGCGGCACCAGAGGAAACATTCTAAGCAGGCGCCGAGGTCGTTTTCAGACTTACAGAAGCGAAGAATCTGAAGGTCTATTTGAGAACTGGTAGTGACCCAGCCACAGCTAAGAGCGTGAAGGGAAGAAGAAGACTTTCTGAAGCTTTGGAAGATAAGCCATTAGAAGTAATGAAGGATTATCCTGTAGACTTATCAAAAGGTAAGCTTAACCTGGTTGTTGTTCCAAAGGAAGGTACTAAACCAGACGAGACTGCATTGAAGTTTGAGTACAGAGTTGAAGGTGAGAAAATCCCACCTCCAGCACCAGCCACTCCTCCAACCGAGACAGAGGATACATCAGAAGACGAAGGTGGCAGCACCAATGGAATCCTCATTGCATGCTGTGGAGTCTTGTTAGTACTTGTTATAGTATGCTGCGTCTTGTATATGCAGTATAGAAACAAGCTTAACAAGCAAAAGCAAGTTCAACAAGATATTGAAGCCAAACTTGCAAAGGCAAACAGAGGTATAGAGGATCTCAAGAAGCAAAAGCAAACCGTTACCCTCAAGACACCAATCGATAACAACATGTCATCCGTAGGGCAAGACAAATCACATATGGAATCTTAAGGCGATGCTAGCTAGAAGAACTTGCTTGCTGAATCTCAGGAGACGCCATTCGTGAAGGGCAGGACTGGCGATGGCTTCAACAAGGAGACAACAGTAGGATTCTAAAAATCTGCAGACAAGACCAAGGGCAAGAAAGCTGATGCTATTGTGTATGCTACAGTTTCACATGAAGAGATGACAATCAAAGCCTTTAAGGACAAACTCTGGACTAAATGTGAGATGACATTAGAGTCCCTGTTCAGAATCTGCGACAGCAGCTACGAACAAGCATTCAGTGCTGCCCACTTCAAGGAGAAATTGGAATCTCTCGAGCTTGGTCTTTCTGGCGCTGAGATTAATCGCCTTATTGGAATCTTTGATGAAGACCTCTCAGGATAAATCACCATCTATGAATACTACAGTGCATTGGAGGCCTATCACGTCCGAAGTGACGAGCCAAGTCCATTCGATGATGATCCTCAATCCCTCAAATTCATCCACCAATCCGCATTCAGACTGGTCAAGGTTATGCGTGACCGTCAAATCGAACCAGATGAGCTCTTCAGATTAATCGATGTTTCAGGCGATGGAGTCATTATTCTAGCTGAGCTTAAGGAGGTATTGAGATCTTTCGGTGACTTCCAGCAGAAGGAACTGTTTGCCATTCGTGAATACTTCGACCTGGATGGAGATGGCCAGATTCAGAAGTCGGAATTCTTCACTCAACTCAACAAGGCATCTGGAGATTATGATGCATATGTTGAAAAGCTTCAACAAAACATTGATGAAGAAGAGGAAGAATGATGAACAATTTATGATGTGAGTTCCATGATATATAGAAATACAAATTGATTAAAAGGCCGTTTCGGTCTCGTTAAAACCCTTAATTTCAAGACATTAAAATTAATAATATTTACTGGTAAAGCTAATCATCTATAGCACATTTGCATTTATTATAATTTAATAAGTTTATAATCTTTTGAATTAATATTTGAATATATAAGTTTTAGAATATTTTTGAAATTTCTCTCCTTTAGAATTATACGTCAATTTAATATAATTAACCCCCGCTTATATTCATTCAATTATTTCTATTACATTTTCCATATTTTTGGGGTTTTGGGGTTTTGGGG
>Ga0115007_10002138_pt1 | contig 12335 bp, 6 predicted proteins | sample ArcOceMetagenome_2_FD_87166 | JGI IMG/M metagenome (GOLD analysis project Ga0115007, IMG submission 87166) | Marine eukaryotic phytoplankton communities from Arctic Ocean - Arctic Ocean ARC135M Metagenome | ecosystem: Environmental > Aquatic > Marine > Oceanic | place: Arctic Ocean | collected... | reverse complement strand
TCTTCCTCCTCTGCTCTTTCCTCTTGATCAGCAGAATCCAATGAGGCATCATCATCTGAACCCTCAACAAGAGACTTGTACCAAGTAAGAAAAGCACTTCTGGATATTTCTCCTGATTTTGAAGGGTCAACCAAATTTACTTGTGCATCATATTCATCTCCATGGAATCCCTCTCCAAGGGCTTCTGACATATCTTCAAATGTTGAGACAGGAACAGATCCAGAGCTTGCGGAATCAAATTGATCAAAAACAAGAGCAGCAGCCTTTTCGGTACGAGACAACTCTTCCACTTTCGCAGATGACGATATACCATCCTCCTTTCTTGGTGATTCCGTTGCTGTTAAGTCTGATGTTTTCGTTGAAGAAAAACTAATCGGTGTTACTGGTTGAACATCTGTTGTTGTTGCTAATGACTTTGAAGATGGCGAGGAAACTGATACCGTGGTTGGTTCGCCTGTACCCGTTGGTGGCGCGGAAGCCTGACCAAAAAGTGGCTTCACTGGGAACCCTCCTACTGTCGATACTGGTGTCAATGACTTTGAAAAAGCATTAAATGGGCTTGAGCCAAAAGCTGAGCCACCCGGAGATGGAGTATTACTGGAACCAAACGCACCACCTCCAGAAGAAAGTCCCGCGAAGCCACCGATTGAAGATGGTGTACTAGAACCAAACGTACCGGTTGATCTAAACGCATTGGTAGGTTTAACAGGAGTAGATGTTATCGGAGAAGCCGTTGCACTGAGTGATGAAACCGCCCCAAACACCGACGTTTCATCTACCTTTTTCCCAAATGAGGCAAACGGCGAGCCACCGCTATTAGGACTTCCAAATGTCAACCCACTGACGTTTCCGGATCCGAAGGTCGAGGGCTTGAAACCGGACCCAGATAAGCCCGAGTTTGTTGTGTTTGCTGATGGTACCCCTTCGATCGTGGACTCGGTAGTCGTACTTAGCGCCGGGGTTACACTTTTTTCAAGATCATCGTCCTTATTTTCATCTACTACCACCCACGAGGCATTTTCAGGTGTTTGGGGTGGAGATATACTATTCGATGTTGCTGACGAAGACTTGATCATCGTCACAAGGGGATCGCTTGGCAGATCCGCAGTAGATCCCAATACAGGCGAAGAGAAGTATTTTGGATCATTTATATGCTGATATTCGAATATAGATAACGAACCATCTGTCGCTGCCAATAAAAGTCGAAACGACGAAGATGACAGTTGAAGAATAGAGATACCGAGAGGAAAAGCGAATTCGTCGTCTTCGTTGGTAGGCGTCGTGGCGGTTGCTCCCTCTTGAAATTCCACTGGTTGCCAACATATATCATTGATGCCATCAGAATCGTTTTTGGAAGAAATTGCTCCAATATCGGTACCTACATTAGTTCCAACAGCGATCAGTTTACCTCCTGTATGCGGTAGAAAGGAGGTGAAAAAAACGTGTCGTCCAAATTTCGGTACTGTAAAAAAGGGAACGACATCACCTTGTTCCATCCAGTCGGCACATCGATTGAGCGAATCGTCTATGGTTGTAACATATAGGCAAGCTTCGTGGTCTGCATTGTCATCTTCATCGTCTTCGTCGGGTTCTTCGTCGTCTTCGGGAGGGAATACGCGACAAATACCGGCTACAAATGTGTCCGAAGTCCAGTTCAAATGAGTACAGACGGACCCATCTTCTTCAGATGGGCAACCGAGCTCGGAAATAGGTTCCAGTACATCGCTGGGGTACGAGTTTGGGTTGCATGAGAGAATAGCAATAGAACCGTCAAATCGTCCAATGGCTATTGGAATTGCTGCTCCGTCGCATTCTTCTTTTGTTGCAATTGATCCGCACCAAGAAGCACTCGAAACATTTTCAGTCAATTGTTGTTGTGAGGAGGGAATTAGATTGATTGGCTCGGCAACACGAGCATCATAAATAGTCATACCCTTGGTAGCGTCCACCAAGACAAGGTTGTAATCATATGGAGAAAAGTCAAGCGCCAGTATAGGTCCCGAACCACAGGCCGCATAAGACCGATCGGCAGACACCGGACTGGAAATACTTGGTGTTACATGAGAATGAGCACTAGGAATTGACCATCGTAATGATATACTGGTGGCGGTTGAGTCGTAACACTGTAGTGATCCGTCAATACAAGCAACGGCAACCAAACGTCCATCTGGAGAAGCTTTTAAATGGACAGCACCGACAGCACCCCCCGAAAGAATACAACTACCGACCACTTTGATACTGGAAGCACTATCTTCGTCCTCTGTCACTAATATTCTTTCAAGATTGCACCCATTAATTCGATATGCTAGACCAATAGCGACACCGTTCGGTGCATCGATCATTTTTAAACCCACCGTGGTGGGTTTTATTGGGGAATCCAGTAGTGTTGATCCTTCTACTCCCTCGACAAGTCCCCCCTTCGGTTGGAGAATGATGAAAGAATCCATATTACCGATAGCACTGGGAACGGATATGATAAAGCCACTCAAAAAGGTACAAGTACTTGTAGTATCATTCGTAAAGCGGACCCGCTTTGTTTGTGTGTTGTTTATGTATGGAAATGATGAATGATTTCAAAATTATTTATTTCAAAGTTTACGGTTTTGTTTCGTTTAGCGTGTAATTTTTTATTTTGGGATGAGGGAAAAATTCAAAATACCATACTGTAGATTGATACTAGTTAGAGGCGTAGTTGGGGGATTCCCCGTAACTTCAATAATTGATGATGTGCTCGCATGCAGTGAGTGTCATCCAAAAAAATTGCCACTGTTGCTGAACAATCCACATCTACCATCCATATAATAAATAGCAAGTTTTGATATACAGTACAAAATAACTATCTGATTTTGTCAAGGAACTAATTTGATGTGTTCAAGCTGACATGAAGTATAATTAATATATAAGAAACTACCAAAACATTTTATCAGTGCACCAACTTGTATCCTGATGTCATTCCATCAAAATTGGATATCATTGATATGCTGTACATTGTCATGCTGAATATATGGCATGTTCTAATCTATATCCCTCCACATTTTGCTTCTATCTTTCATCTTCTAATAGATTAGGCATTAGTGGCACAGCTAAATCAACTTCATCTTGTTTTCTGAGTTAGATTTGATAACAGGTTGAAATATGAAACAATTCTACGATAGTGCAGTTTATATATTATATATCCTATTGTACTATAGAGGGCATGTGTGTATAGTTGAAACAGCTCCAAATGAATGAGTTTATACTTCTTTTCTTCGAGCAGTCTTCCATTTGTTTTGTTTTCCGTAACATTCGAAACACATTGTACCTATCATTTGTTGTATTTCAAATGATTTTAGTTACTTTTCCACATCGACTGTTTTTTCTGTAACTATATCTTCAACGTCTCCAGTATTCCACTTTGCACTTTGCAGCGATATGTAATTATCAATGTCAAATGAATCTTGTTGTTTATTAAAGGCCCTAACAGTGAGAAATTCGTCGTCGTCTTTGTAGTTACCTAGCATCGACCTTACCACCTTAAGGCCTTCGCCGTCATCTATTCCGTTATTTAATATGTCTACCCGAACTAAAGTTAAATCCTTTTCTTCGGCATAATCGTCAAAAATCGAAAACGTCAAGAGCGGCTGAGCAGCTGAGGGATCCATCTTATAATCTTCCAAGTACGCCATGATAAAATGAGAAGGTTCAAAAAATTGGGATACTAACATGAAATGCCCATCATCACGAAAAATTGGTTGGACAAAGAATGGATTGGATGTGGCTCGTGGTAAGATATTCTCTCCTTCCTTCTTATCTAATACGAGACCGATAACATTGTCCTATTTTCGTTTATGAATAAAAAAATAAAATAACATTTGGTTAGAAAACGAGCTGCGATCATCTCATTTTCGTTTTCTTTTTTAATATACAGTAGTAGTCGTATAAATTACCTTATTTTCATGATAAGTGTACCACATATCAGATATCTCCGTTCGTGTCTTATCTTGAACCAAATCTTTCTTCAAAATTTCATGCAACGTCTTCGGTCCAACAAAGCTAAAGCTAAATTGTCGTCTGAATGCGACAGACGGTGAAAACAGCTGGCGTTTGGCAAGCCTTGTTGTTAATGTCTGTATCATCATTGTACCGGAATATGGATACTTTTTTACAATCGTTATTGTAGTATGGAATAGCAAGGGAAAATATTGATGTCTTTAATCTCGACGATGTCAACATTAACATCAGGTGATGTGTTTGTGTTTTAATTTGAAATTGTCGAAGGCAAAGAAGCATGAAGCATGATAAGAATTTTCAAATTTATTGCTTGTGTTGTCGCGCACTCGATCTTGTTCGTGACTCAACCTCCAATTATTTTATGACAGCTCTAAAATCAAATAAATCATCATAGTTGCTACAACTCCGGTGTATTGGGAAAATCACACTCAGCACACAATCAATGATACATGTAAGGTTCAATGGAATATTTAAAAAATGCAAGTTGGTACTAATTTTCCAAAAGGAAAATAAAAAATAATTATTTAATATTTTTCTTAAAAGAAATCCTATTGTAATGTTTGGTCAGCGGTCATCAGTTCTGGAGATCCTAAATTTCTCCAACAAGTTACATGGACTAGCATTTGATCTGATTCTTTGGCTGCTGCTTCATCATTCAATACTTCAATTTCTCGGCAGTTGCTATACTTATAAATACCATCATCATTGTCGAAAAACATTTTGAAGTTGATTCCACAAATGACACAACGATCTCGTGATTCGTCGGCCGGCATAGTAATTTCGTCGGGGTTAGTATCATCGTCCCCAGCGTTTAGTCCACTTGCATCGCCGTCGTCAAGCTCAGTCGAGGTAGCGTCATTTTGTGTCTTGTCTCCCCCGCTCCATATAAGATCGTTGTCATACCATCCCCGTTCCTGAGTTGTTGCCATACTCTTTTCAAGTTGCCCCTTTTTGAACAAGGCATCTAGATGATTTGATAATTCTAGCTGAGTTGCAAACCTCCGTCCATCACCCGAACTAATGAAGGGCAACCCAACCCCGTACAGGAGTTCAATAATTGCTTCGTTCAATTCCTTAATCCCGTCGTTTGTGAAAAGTGACTTGTCGATTGCATAAAAATTCGGAACTAAAGATCGAGACATCCCATTTAAGCCTCCATTTCCAGTTTTTGACATTTTGGATTTTTTATTTTTGTTATCTGATGCATCCTTAATTAGCTGTAAGGTGCTTGTCAAGATACTAGCAGTCACAGATGCCGTAGCCAGCGCTCCAGTCATTCCAATAGCTTCTGTTTGCGTGTAACGATTTTCGATATTTGAAGATTCGCGTACCAAATGGTGAAGGGATGCGATAACATCGCGAGCGTCTTTCATGTTCTGGCTTATGCTTATTTTCTCCCAATTGCTACTGCACTGCAATGTTTCTGGAGTTCTAGTCTCTATAAAAAATGAAAGCTCATCACCTATTCCTCCATCAGTTGGTTTTGACGAAGATGATGACAATGCGTTGGCTGCTCCGCCGGAAGAATTGGCTTTCAGCGAGCTTTCTGCCATTTCCTTTATTTGAATCAACAAGTTAACATTAATTACTGCTAATCGTTCTAACGAAACCTTTTCCATTTCGCTTTCTTCTTGTTGCATTTCGTCCAATATTATTTGCATTGTATCGCGGAGGGCTGGGATCAATGTGAGTCTTCCATCCTTCTGTGAGAAAAAAAAATAGAAAAAAAATATTGTGCAGTATCATTGAGTGAGAATGATGGAAGCACACAAAACCAAATTGGAAATTCATTACAGGCCATATTAAAGACAGATTTTTTGCTTGTTTGTATAGTAGTAAAAATCAAGTGTATAAGAACTAATTATTATATCAATAATTGAATTACTACTAAAGCAAACAATAATATGAAATAATTGACGTACCCCAAGGCTCAGTCCTGCGTTTTCTAAGTCGGAATCGACCACTATGATCTCGCTGCCGTTCCCATTATTCACCGTCGACGAAGCTGTCTCAGAGAAACATTTTCCCATTTCTTCCCACTTTTCTTTCTCAAATGTATTCTTCCAAAGTTTCCAAACCTTTTCAAGTTTCGCACGTTTGTCTTTCGGTAATGCTTGATACACCACCGGAAGCCAATCCGAGGCGTCCTTTTCGACAATGGGTATAAACTGACCCTTAACATTTTTCAAAATAGAATCTACAACATAAACTAGGGGTAGCTTTCGATCGCAATGAACATCGTCTGAAACAAGAGATTTACGAATTATATTGTAAATAGCTGCTGCATTCCTCGACGACTCTGCGTGATCTTCTGCCACCATTGAAAGACTATTGATCTTTACTTTATCCTTAAAAATATATATACGTGAAGTCAGTTGAAAATCATAGAAAGCAAAGCAAAGCAAACCAACCCAAACAAAAATAATTAGGATGGATGAAATTTAATTGAAAGAGATAGGATAGGTAAGTTCGCAAGTTTTAAATTAATTAGTTCACAATTCCTCCAGGTTATTATCAAATCTTTTTTATCTGATTGATGCACGTACAGGGAAAGTCCCCAGATCGTCCACCATTTCTTTGTATTCTTCAAGTTGCTCGTCATCGATTTCTTCTTCTTCTTCTTCCTTCTCAGAACAATTATCGTCGACCATAGGTGTATCCTTCTTTTTCTGATCATCATCATCATCTTCTGTTGTTGTGTTAAGAGTACTCATATTGGAAGAAGAAAAAAAAAACCCCGCTAATGTGTATGATTTCTTAAAGAGATGTGTGTGAAGATTAGGATTTCGATCTTGCTTCGAGGCCAGTATTCGAGTACGGTTATTGTCTGGAATCGATACAGTACAGCTTACTAATTATTATTTTCCATCGTCCTCGTTGTCATGTCTTTATGAGATTCGAAGATATCGCTTTTGTATTTTTCCTACTTTGTTCGTTTGAACACGAAAAGGCCGACCTACTGGGGAGGGGCAGATTAGTAAAAGGGGGAATACACGCAGGCGGCCAGACCAAACTACTTGACCTCTCAGAACCGCGAAATTCAATGGACTGGCGCTCCCAACGATAGAGCTTTTTGTCACGAGAAAGTTTGCCTTTTACCGCACGATATGCCGAGAAGACGCGTTTAGATTGCCGTAAACCTATGAGCGACCATGATAGCAAGTAGTAACAACAACATTCCACACGAAAATAAAGAACAATAGAAGGTGAGACAAGAAAGGACTTAAATTGATTACGAAAGAAGGCAAAAGTTTGTAACAGATGAACAACAAGGAGAGGTCTTTACTATTGGATTGATTGTCGGGGTGATCAAAGTTGAGGAGAGACGAATAGGAAAACTTTCCTATGTCATTACTGTATTTCACTCATCTGAAGTGCTTCCGATAGTAACGGGATTATGTGAATTGAATCGAACTTGGAGGATCACTTTTACCAATCAATGACAATAGAAGATTGACAATTTTCACCACAACAACTAAACTTTTATGGTGTTGTTTTTGTTTATTGAATGAATCGATTTATCTATCCAATGATGGAATATTATATTTTTTCTCACTTTCTCTCCCATATTTTGTTTGTTTGTCTCTATCTCTGAACACTGCGAACGCATTATCGTTCACGTTGTCGTATTAAAATTGTATGATATCAAAAACAACTTATGTATTAGCTTCACCATTTCGAGTTCGTTACCACTGTATTAATATTTAAATAATTTAAAAAACTATAATACAACATGGCAGAACAAGATGCAATGGCAGCAGCCCGAGCGAAAATGATCGCCAAACGATTCGGTGGGGCCACGGCATCAACTGGAGGAAAGGGAACTGTTCGTAGAAAGAAAAAGGTCGCTCAAAAGGGTGCTGCTCAATCAGATGCTAAGCTAGGTACAACACTCAAGAAACTTGGTGCTACTAACATTCCAGGAATTGAAGAAGTCAATCTTTTCAAGGAGGATGGGAATGTCATTCATTTCGTTAATCCTAAGGTCCAAGCTGCGATTGCTGCCAATACGTATGTTATTTCTGGTCCATCCGACACGAAACCATTGCAAGATCTTCTACCGTCCATTGTTTCGCAACTGGGTATGGATAACCTATCTCAACTTCAAAGCATGGCTGCCGCCGGTGCTGGAGGAGCTGCTCCCGCCGCTGCTGCTGATGACGATGATGATGACGATGATGTTCCTGATCTTGTAGAGGGTAACTTTGAAGAAGTTTCCGAAAAATAAATAAATAAATAGATCAATTTAAGAGTCATTATTTTAAATTTCACCGAAGATATACCGCCGCATACACACACGAGGGACTGAACGACAAAAGCTTTATCTGTTATACTAGTATAGTGGACAAGCTTAAAACTCGCATTATTTATACTAATATATCAAATAAAATTATTAAATGATAACGATAAACAAAGTAAAATATTTTACAACGTACCGTACCAAGGAGGGAGGACAACAATAACCAGACAGTGTGTGAATATTGGACTTCCAAAATCAATTTTTTTAAATTTGTTTGCTAAAGTGGAGTATCGATGTCACTAGCTAGCTTGTTATCACCATCATAAATTGTAGCTTTTTGCGTGTGTGTGTGTGTGTGTGTGTGTGTGTTCCTTCTACATTTATTTGAAAGTATGCACTCCAAGGAATTGTATCTGCGAAATATTTAGTACAAGTAATAATACACTGTACTCTATTGTAGAGAATTTCAGTTTTGCATTTCAATGCCAATGGATAAGCCTACCTAGAAGCATATGTACTCTATTCTTTTTGACCAGCATGCATTTTATGTTATGTATAATGAATAGGGGAATTCATGAAATTGACTCCGCTATGAATGGGGCATCAAAGAAAGTAAAACTTCAACAATGTTCCATGATATTATATATAGCTTCACCAATAATAGCAGTAGTACACACACACTCAAACACACAAACTTACAAACATACATCATACAATATTTTAGAATAGATTGGAGGACAAAATACAAGAAACAACGATATACTTTGTGTACTTGATGTTTGTATGTTTGTCCCATCCATTTGGAGATTTTTTATGGAGATGAAAATGAATTAGAAGTATAAAGCAAGCCAAATCTTTTGACATTATTTTATGAGGTGCAACATAAATAAGGTAGTAGTAATATGGTGGAAAATCAAATATAACAGAAACTACTAAATGATACTCATCGATGCATATATTTACTTATATATAAGTAAGTATACATATTTATGTTGTTCTGATGGTGGTGGTGTAATCACTCCTGCATTATTGTTATCTTTACTATTAGAGTTTTTGTTGACTACCGTTACTGTAGTTAGCTAAAGAGAAATTGCAGGAAGACTGCAAGACTATCACAGGAAAAAAGATACAAGTACTGTACAGTACGCATAATTGCTTACAAGAGTTGAATTTTCTGCCGTGGCGCGCTTTTATTGAGCATTTATGTCTTTAGAAAGCGTCCGACACACACTACTAACCGTTACAAGTTACCAGTACCGTACAACATTCCAATACATACTGTATGTAAGAAGTAAGAAGTAATGTATGGGTATCATTAGATCTTTCACGCCCAGCACCAATTAACTTAGTCCACGACCATCATCTTCTTTCGTCACAAAAAACAATATATTCAAGTCCATTTTATACCACGATGAGTAGCAAAGGCAAGGCTATTAAGGCTGGTTACCGCTTGATTGTAGAATCATTTCCATCAGGGCGCGGGCGTCACTCCAACCAGGACCTCGACGACGAATACATAGAAGCATGTACTACTCGTCGCACCATTGGCACGTACAATACAGAGGCGGATGCAATCCAGGCTGCTAAAGTTCAGCGAAAAGCGACGTGTCAGTTTGTTGGCTGGGCTGATGATTTGTATAAAGATGATCCTCCGCCCTACCATTCAGCTGGGTGCGTCGATCCAGATCCAGACGAGGACGAGGATGTTTCTATTTTCATCGAGGATATTAGCGCGATAGACAAGGCAAAGGAAAAGGAAATGAGAATTGCCAAGGCGGATCCACCACCCAAAAAGAAGGCCAAATTTTCAGCATATGCAATTGGAACGAAGATAATTAAACTTTTTGATGGGGAGCCATACAACGGGAAAGTCATTTCTTACGATACCAAGTCTAAATTCTACAAAGTACAATATGAGGACGGAGACGAAGAGGAGCTGGAAAGCAACGAGGTCAAGTGTTATCTCACCGAAGAGCCGAAGAAGATTTCCTCGGTAAAGAAAGAAAAGAAGAAAAGTACTACAGAACGAAAATTTGGAACAGTCACTGGCCCCATCACTAACGTCGCCGTGATCGATGAGAATATCTTCCTTCGAAACCCGTGCCGCATTGCTGGGGGCAAGCAGCATCTACCGAGAGAATATGGAAATTCTGGTACATGCAAACCAATTAATTCATATTACTATCTTCTTCAACGTTTATCCGATCGTAATTACGCTATGAGAGGACTGTGTATCGACGGTGATGGCGCACAATATACTAGCTTTAAAAAGACCAGTATTGTCAACAAATGCGTTGTGTTCCTACCAGAGACCGATTTGAATGACCATGCCGATGATCCTACCATAGTGGATGCTTGTCATTTGGATCTTATTTGTCCTAGTACCGGAGATTGCTTCTTAACAGCGGAGAATCTGCTGAAGGCTGTCACACCACGTACCGAATGTATATTCATTAACGGTTATCAATTAGGAGGAGTCGGAGGGACAAGCCAAAGGAAGGTGAATCCCAATGTCATCGTTGATGCTATAGATACCTGCAGAGAAAATCTTCAATGTTTTTCTTTGACTGAAAGTGTTCTGACCAATGAAATTTTACTCGCATTGGCAAAATGTAAGAAACTCAAAGGGGTTACGCTTTCCATGACACAAAAATACAGCAAGGACGATTCCACAGAAGCCAGTGACGAAGGAATCGAATCGATTATTATGTCATGTCCTGACCTATCCTGGTTATTCGTAGAAGAGACTGCCATGTTGTTTGGGGATGCTAGTTGGAAGGCCCTTGATAGCACGGATGTCTGCCCTAAGCTCGAAGTATTATGGATCAGCAGCTACCATAAAACGGATGATTGCCATCATGTGACACGAGGAGATCACAGCGTCATCCGTAGGGTATTGTCAAACCGATACGCAAGTCTCAAGCTTTGCATGATCAATCCAGATGAGAGGCTTAAGTCTCGCTACACTATTGGGGGATCAAATAAGACGGATCGATTAGAGGGTGACAAGATTCGTCATCCTTATGAGTAACTTTTCATCATTAAATGCAAGTTCTTTTGTTTACAGGTGTAGACCTATTTTACAAGATGAAACTCTTTCGTCACATTCGAAAGTGGTGTGGTTTGACAAATAATGAATTGGGAGGCCCTCTTTAAAACTTTGAATGGTATTCATTAACTATTAGGAAATTTTATATTATAATATCTAGTGTGTTGTCTTCTTAAAAAATTTTACCTCAATTTCCATTAATTGCTAATGAAATAATGTCAACCATTACTGCGGCCTGCTTGTATCAGTGCTCATTGAATTATTAAATATGTACTATTTTATGCTGCAGAGAGAATAATAACTACCAACAATGTAAAAAATGTATGTAGTCTTACTTTTGCTTAAATACAAAGTCACAGCAGCTCCACAGGAGATCATAATATATAACATCCTTTAATGATTGATACAGTGTGGACCTTGCGACATATTGTTGTTGTGAGTAAGGTAGGTGCTACTCTGATATTGTATTGACATATTTGTTGCTCATTAGTAGTGTATAGTTAGTTAGTTGATTGACTACATCATACATAGTGCTATATTTACAGAGAAATTATGTCAGCTGGCTACAAGCTGTGCTGTAGTGCAACAAAGATAAATTCCTCAGAAAAATGAGATTTGTAAAATCTCTCTCTCTCTCTCTCTCTCTACAACACATACATGATCTATTCATGCACATGTTGATAAAAAATACACCAAATGAAAGCTCAAAAATACACTATATACACCATCACCCGACCCATATATATATATAATATACATACGCGACCATTCTTCCTTGTTTTGTACTATACACACACTGTTGGTGGTATGGCATGGCGATATCAGGGGTTTAGTTTTTTACTAGCTTCATTTAGTGTTAAAAATTGGACAAAGGCACACATCATATTTGTGATTCATTATACTTTTTTGCATTAAATGTCATTATTGTATGATGTGCAATAATATATATATAGACACACACACTTACCTGTCACAGGTGCAACAGGGCAAGGAAAGCTTTTGTTTCGCGTTCGGAAGTTGTGATGATGATGATGATGATGATGATGATGATGATGA
>Ga0115007_10002137_pt1 | contig 12335 bp, 8 predicted proteins | sample ArcOceMetagenome_2_FD_87166 | JGI IMG/M metagenome (GOLD analysis project Ga0115007, IMG submission 87166) | Marine eukaryotic phytoplankton communities from Arctic Ocean - Arctic Ocean ARC135M Metagenome | ecosystem: Environmental > Aquatic > Marine > Oceanic | place: Arctic Ocean | collected... | reverse complement strand
CCTTACCTTGTGGAAGGGGAAGAATTATTATTTTTGCTGCGGCCACTGTCAATGTATTCCAGAATGCTAGTCAAATGAAGCACGATTTCTTTGATCAATTGACCTCTTCGGTCGGTTTTTAAAAATTGCAGCCCCGCACTTTCTCGTTCCACCCCACCACCCCCTTTTCGATCCCGCCTGGGACTGCTGCCACTTCTTTTGCGAGTGTCCGAGTAATTTCTGGCAGCGGCACTGCTGGAATTCATGCCGTAGTTTCCCCCTTGGTCATTGGTGGCCATGAGAATGTTCAACATTTGATCCACGATTTTAACGTACCGATCACAATTTTTTGGTGTCCATGGCAAATTACCAAAATAGCCCTTTTCACCGGGGTCACATCTGAAAAAACCACCCAACCTTTTCATGAATTTGGTGTTTCGAACCACTTCGCTCAATGCACTGGGGTTGTAAGCCAGTGGTCCTTCCAGCAATGCATCAATCTTGTCCCACTCCCATTCGATCGGTTCTTTCGTCGTGGTGACTTTGGACAATTTTAAACTTTCCATCAAGGATGATTTGTCGATGCGATGGTTTTCCATTTGCAATTTTAAAGATTTCGCCAAACGCAAATGTGAAAAACCAATGGCACCAGCACTGGCTTTTGTCGTCCCATTCCCACCACCCAAAATGTCGATCGGTACCAACATGGCCGCCGCATCACTGCTGGCACCTCCATTTGTAAAAAAGCTCCCCATTCCCGTGTTCCGAGCCAAATGCCTCAACATTGCACTGGCTCGTGTGGAGTAATCAAAACCTTCCGCCGAAATTGAACGAGTGGTCATCAAACCACGAATGCAACTTTCTTCGATGCCTGGAGGAGCAGAAAAAAAGTGGAAATAAATTAGATATGTTACACAAGTACCCACCCGTACGCCCCCCTTGAATGTTGCTTACCTGCATGCATCAGGGTACTCCCACTTTGGTTGCGGTGGGTGGCGGCACTGACCAAATGTTGCAAATCGGACAACACACGGCTGGACACTTTTTTGGGCAAGAGACGAGTGGCGGTTTGTATCAACAAACTTAAAACACGAGTGGCCGGACGACTTAACCCATTGTCTCTGGAACCATTGCTCTTCCCACTTGTCTTTCCCCCAGGACCGTCTCCTGTGCACCAACCGTTGCTTTCGTCGATCCCCAAACCCAAAGCGACCAACGGTTCCATTGCTCCGGAATGAAGCAGGCACAACACTACCGAGGCCGCGTAATTGTCCAATACATTGTGGCCACTCACGGTGTTGCTCCTTCGAAAACCACCGTTGGTGGAACTTCCCACGGGGACCCCGGACGGCGGTGGTGGACTCCATGCTCCCGGCAACAGATCACTCAAGGTCTTCCAATGCTCACGACGGTACTTGTTGTGCCGCCGAAGGGAGGGGTCGGTCGCACCACTGCCACCACTGTTGCCACTGTTGCTGCTGCCACTGTTGCTGCTGCCACTGTTGCCACGAAGGCCACTGTCTTGGGAACCACTTCTGCTTTGATGCCGGGGCAACGAGGGAGAAGAAGCACGGCCATCACTGTCGTGGTGGTGGTTGTTGCCACTGCCACCACTGCCACCACTGCCACCACTGCCACCACTGTGTTTGAAACGCGCCCCACTCAAATGCAAACCCACGCTGTTCGGATCGATGGGGGAAGGAGCCGCAATGCACAGGAGTTGAAACATCAAATGCAGAATCGTGTGCCTCAAAGCAAGCGGCACTGGTTGCACCAACATGTTAAACACCGCACGCAAACCACCCTGCCGATCACTGGCCAACAAAAACAAACCCGTCCATGTACGCATCATCACGACACAGGCATTGGCGGACAGATTCCATCGGGCTTCCCGTTCCCCGTTCGTGTTGTCGGTGGTGGTTGGGAAATCAGGGTCCACCAAGGGCGACAGCAAACGACGCAAGTCCGCGGCACCTCCTTGTGGACCACTTCTTAGATATTGCCGGCCTTGTTGAGTATTGGCCACATGCAACAACGTCAACAGAATGGCGTCGTGCATGTGCATGTTCTGGTTGTTCTGGTTGTTCTGGTTGTTCTTGGCGTTCTTGCCCCCGTTGTCCAGAGCAGGATCCAGAGAAGGATCCAAAACGGCGTCGAACAGCGTGCACAGGCCAAACGAGTTCGCCACCACTTTTGTATTGACGACCACCAACTTTCGCAGCAGTTCCAAACACAAACCGCGAAGAGAATCGTTGGTTTCTCTCGCGACGGCATCGATGCCAAACACCAAGTTCTTGGGCATCAAACGGGGTGCCACCTGCATCAAGCGCTCGATCACTTTAAAGGCCTGTATCCGCTCCCCCAGGTACGGCCGGGCCCGCTGCTGCACGCGGGTCTGTTTGCGCCGAGCTTCGTCGGTCGTGGCGGTGTCTTTGAAACGGGTGCTGCTGCCGTGGTTGCCTTTGCTGCTGCCGTCCGTGCGTTCCAACGCACGCATGACAAACACATGCAGGGAAGCATCGAGGCAGAGTTGGACGTCGGTTGGGGTGTGCATGGCGCTGCGGTACGCCCGCAAACAGGCTTCGCGCACCGAGGGGTTGGGGTCGGACAAGTGAGGACGCAAATGCAAAGAGAACAGGGCTTGTCGGTCTTGCTCCGTCTCCTCGTCGTGCTGGGCGGTGGTGTTTAGCGACGGATCCCAGTGTTCGGGTTGATTGGGTTGGTTGGGTTGATTGGGTTTGGTTGATTGGTTCTGTTGGTTCTGTTGGTTCTGTTGGTTCTGTTGGTTCCGTTGGTCTATTCTTTCTTGTTGGAGGGCCAAGCACAATTGACTTATTTTTTGGAGGCAATCGAAGATGGCGTGGTGGTCTCGCAGCGGGGGTGACTCTGCATCCGGCGAGGTGGGGGTCGTGAACGTCCCCAATTGGCCCACCATCGCTTGTAGCTTTGTGGCGATGTTTCCCCTGTGCGTGGTGTTTGAATGGGACCGAGTCTGTGTGCTTGGGGAAGTTGTTTTCTCTTCCCCTGTGTTTTCCAACTTTGCTACCACCGTGCCATTGCTCGCACCGGTTCCTGTGGGCCATGCCTCACTTTCAACCGCAATTGTCTCGACGAACGGAGAAGATGCCATGGTATTACTAATATTCTTGACCGGTACCGTGAGAGTATTGTTTGCAGCGCTTGTTGGTTGCTGTGTTCATGATAGGATTTATCCGTGATTATGGTTTCCGGGGTCCGAGGTCGTTTTTTGGCACCAAACCAGGCCACGACAGTTATTACAAAAGACGCCTCGTAACCTTGACGGCACCCGTTCCACATGTCCTCCTCAAAACCCAAAGAATTCAAGGGTCAACTGTTAAAACTTCGTGAAGCCAGGCGCCTCGCCGACCACGATGCTCAACTGTTAGCCAATCGTATTGCCCTTCTCGAAGCAGAGGAAGCCAAAGCTTGGAAAAAAATCAAACAAACCAAAGTTAGAGCGGAAACAATCTTGACCAAACGGCAGCAGCACCAACAGGAAAAGCAACAGACACGACGCGCCGTACTGGCCAATCGAAACGGTGCGGGCCGGCCCAAACAACGTTCCTACGTGGATAAAAGTGTGAACGACGCGTTGCACAGGAAAAAAAAACAGCAACATACCAACAAGGCACAAAAATTGGCCCAGGACATGAAATCGGAACAAGCAAGAATGCAACGGGACCGCAGGCAGCAAGCGGATTTGACCATGAAAAAGAACAAAGCACGACGGGACCAGATTTACAAAGCAAAGAAACAGGCGATTGCAAATCGTGATAGAGAAAAATCAAAATTGGCCGTCAAAAACAAAAAAATTTACAATCAAAGAGTGGGCAAAGAAACAACCAAAAGAGTGGAAATAGAAAAAAGAGTGTCTAAAATGGAACAGTTGGAAATGGAATTGATCAAACGGTTGCAAAACACACAACAACTGCAACAACAGGCGTACCAACAATTGGAAGGGGCACTCAATCCCGAAACCATGTAATCCCCGCAAAACGGTGGAACATTTTAGACACTTGCAATTTCATTTCATTTATAAAAATAAAATACATATTCAACGATGATACTGTTAGCCCTTTCGGTACAGTTACCGAGAAGACAACAGAGTAAACATTAGACCCATTTGTACCCTACATTGATTGAATCATTTTATTGTTCCTTACCAAGGTTGAAGGTCGTACACATCTTCTATCTTCAAAACTCAAAAAATTACCCACGAACGGAACGGCTGAACACACAGCTGAACCCCTGAACCCGACTACAGCTAACAGAACCCGTGCTACATCCTATGTTACATTTGGTAAAACTTGTGGAATTAATTATAGATTATTATAGTTCTGAATGTTTATTATTTTTCTTGTCAGCTGTTTCTTATTCTAGTAGTGTTGTTAATTTGTTGGGTTGCAAGTTGATTCATGTTCGTTTTCACTTTTCTTTTTTTATGTTCGAAATTGAAATTCGCTGTGATTATAGTTTTTTTTATCTTTGGTTGTTAAAGTTACAGTTACAGTTTTGTGCAAAAAATTCGTTAGGCCGACCACATCCTTTCGCGTGCCGGCAAACCGTTGGGTGGTTTCCCACGTCGAGGTGGTGTGGAGGGAGGAATGGTGTCCGTAGTGTCATTGAATTCACCATCGAATTCACGATCGATTTCCCGCATCATCGAATTGAAATCGTATTCTTCTTTGGATTCCTCCGATTGTTTCACTTCGCCCTCCCTGCAGCACACAAAAACAAGAACAAAGAACATTGGTCAGGTACGGCCACAAAGCAACAACCCCCCCACACAACCAAGACGTACGATGGTTCGTCCTCAAAACGACACTGTGCAGGCAACAGGTACGGGACGCAAGCGTGTTGCAATTCTTTCAAGCGTGCTTTGGTCGCCAGTATGTGCAACACGTCGACGTTTTCTTTGCCGAGGGTTGCGATGATTTGCAATTGATGTTTGCGAGCAAAATAAGCACAGTACTGCATCAATTGCGACGCCGAACATTGATCGGCCAACACAAACAAAGTACCACAATTTTCAAAATCAACAAAAGGTTTGATCGTCTGTGCGCAACGGGAAAGGTGGTGGTTGGTGGTAATGTGTGATGGAGGTGAAAGAAAACAACCACAAAAAAACACGGTCAGAACGTTGAAACAACAGGGCAAACTTCAATCGGCACGTGACGTACCATTTCACACTTGGCCAACAAACTGGTGATGCAATACTTGCTGGCCAATTGCAGGACTTCGGTGGCTTCACTGGGTTGCAAGCCTTCGATTCGATTGGTGTACAACCATTCAAGCATCAAGCGAAACGTGATGGGGGTCGCGTCGGGTATTTCCACGGTCTGCATGCCTTCCTCCACAAACCCACCCGCCAACAACGCGTTGAAAAAATCGCACCGGGCTTTGATGATGCTTCGGTGGGCGTGGACGGGGTCACGATGCGCCCCGACCAGAAAAGTCACGTCGGTGGTCTTTTCGTCTTCCAATATTCGACGCATGTCGTTGGCCAAAGTACAGACCGGTACGACCATCAGCGGTTCCGGTGGGTCTTGTGCCATGGTGGCAAACCACCCCACTCGGCCGTTCCACATCAGCAAGGGCGGTGTCGCACTGCCAATGTCGTGCCTTGGTTGGTCCTCCAAGTACCACAAATCCCACAAATCCCCCAACACTCCGCGCTGCATGGACCACCCTCGCGTGTAGGTCAATGACAAACGTCCGGACTTGTTGACCAAGCCAATGTACTGCCCCCGTTCAATGGGAAGGGGTGGGTACACTTGCAGGGATTGTTCGGTCGTCTTTCGAGTAGCGACGGCAATGGATTGCTTGCCTTTTAAAATAAACGCACGGGTCGCGGTCTTTTCATAAATGCGTACTTCCCAATCGTCCCCGTTCCCCGGTGCGTGCCCCCCCAAACGCAACGTGATGTTCGTGACCATGCCGTCCTCGTCTGCCGGGTAGTTGAGAATTGATAAGTGGGCGGTGTCGACCAAGGAAGCAGGCAGGGTAGGGGAACCAATGACTTTGGTCACAAGAGGGGTTTCATTGCGTTTGGCCGCTCGGACTAAAGGAGAAGGGGGAAGGAAAGGTTCCGTGTTAGACGAAAAGATTTTATTTTTTAAAAAAAGGGAAAAACAAGGAAGTGTGCCCGCTTCAATAAAAAAGGAAGTACAACGGAGCAGCAGGGACTTACGTGCACGTCGCTTGGACCGCCTCCTGACCATTTTACGAATGAATTTTTTCATGTCGTGAAAGGGGGTTTTTTTTAAAAAAAAATTTGGTGGATGACGCCTGTAAAATCTTTGAAAACGTCCCTTTTATAATTTGCTGTGGTGCAGTGTTGATTCAATGTTCTATGATCACACGGCGTGTCGTGGGTCGTTGGATGTGCATGTTTCAAAAATACCGGGGATTGGGTCCTTTCGTGGGTAGTTTTTAATGCCTTTGAATGTTCTTTGGCGTCGGTTAGACGGAAGAGTGCTCCTCGTTTCTAAGAATTTTAATGTGTTGATGAATTAATTGTGTAGAGTTTTGGCCAGTTTGAGGCCTCGACGAGTATGCCCCCTTTACCCCCTGGTTTGTGCAATCAATTCATGTTGTAGAGTTGTAGATCGAATCCACGATCGATCCCCACCGCCGAATGCTGCTGCCGTCTAAATGATCTGGTTGTCCCCTCTTCTTTTCCTTGGCACACTTACCATCCACGCCCAAGCCGCCGCAAATCTCTTTTGTCCTCATCATTTTGCCTCCCTTGATGTTGAGATCCAAAACGACAACAAAAACGACAACAACAACAACGACGCTTCCGCGTCCAGTGAGTGGGCCAAAAAATTCAATACCAACTACCTCCGAGCCTTTTACAACACCCTAGAAAAAGACGGGGCATTGCGTGCCCTCCGCACTCTTGCACACCGGGAAAATTTATCCCAGGAATGGGCCGATCAAACATTGTCCACTCTTTCCGACCCCGATCAAACGCCAGTCCGTTGCTCCACTGCGGCCGAACGGGCACGCCACGGTCTGTTCTTCATTGAGATCGGCAGTTCCGATTTTGGCACTCGCTTTGAGGATTTCTTCTTTGAACCATTTGCCGAAGGTGTGGCAATCGAGGCGGTGCCTGAATTGGCAGAGGCATTGCCACAGAGACCGGGCTTGTTTGTCGAAAACGTAGCCATGGGGTGCGGCGTCGGCGTCACTTCGATCCCGTTTTACCACATCACTCGTGAAAAAGTCAATGCCTTGCAATTGCCACGGTGGGCATTGGGGACGGCTTCCTTTGACGAATCACTGGCCAAATCCTACGAACAACAATACCCTGGATTTGGATGGTCAAACGCGGTGGAACAAATTACAGTGCCCTGTTTGACATGGCACGACCTTGTCGACAAATATGGGATCTCTGCCACACCGATTGTGTACCACGCAGCAAAGGAACAGGAAAACACCAAGTTGAGAACGTTGGATTTGTTGAAAATTGATGCCGAAGGGGCCGACGCTACCATTCTTGCAAATGCATTGGACTGGTTTGCATCGGAATCGGCCAAATCCAAACTAGCGCCGGCTTGGCCCACACGCATACGCTGGGAAACGGCGCACAAGGACAACGATGCCACCACCGATCATTTGCACCAACGCTTGTTGGACATTGGGTACGTGTGTACCTTTAGCAAAGAAGATCAAGATTTGGATTGTTTTTACCACAATGGCAATTTGAGAAACACGTTGAAACAGAAAATGTCCACCTTGTCTGATCAACCCAAGTACCACCACACACCGGTGTCCTTGGGGGACGGCGACAAAGCCACCTTGGCCGTATCGTTACCACTTCGTTCCGAACAAACAAATCTTGAACTTCAAAAGTTTTGTACCGAATTTGAGATTAGTGAAGTGGAGTGCAATGGGTTGTTGGACCATGTGTATCGTGATGTTGAGCAACAGAACAAAAAAAGGGCAAGAATCTCGACCACATCAGTGAACATTGATGTTGTTTTTGGAAACGGTGGCACAGGTACATTGGTACTGTCATTGCCATTTTCAACACAGCAGGCAAAAATAGAAACAGATCGATTTTGCTTGGGCCATGGTATAGATGTTGTGGGGTGTGTTCAATTGTTTGCCCGTGTGTTTGTGCAATGATGTGGGCATTGACCAATTGGGCATTGGGTTTTTTGTGGGAAAATTAAAATAGGTACCTGGTTCCATCAGGTACCGTTTTGCAACTTTTTAAACAATGTTTTCCGGGCACCGTCGCGGGAGTCGTTTTTGGTTCTGGGACAAAGTGGTGTTTGGGGTACAGGTACATGGGGGGTGGAAAGTGCAATAATCTTTGAGTTAAGTACACGCAGATCTTCACTTTTTGTATGTGGATGGTGTCAAAGAAGCAAAACTGTAGATTTTAGGTACATGTACGCTGAACATTCTGTAGTGCTACCTGATTTACATACGGTACTACATTTGTACATGTACATGTAGCATGTAGTACTAGTTAAATTGTATGAGTTCGTAAATTAGTACTATTCGTGTACATGTATGTACTCCATGTACACCTGTACTTTCATCTTTCATTCACATACACGCGGCACACGCACACGACATGTATGTACCACGTACCACAACTAGTGTGTTACACACTAACACACATATGCGAGACACACTATTCCTTTCGACCTTGCCTCAGGGAAATTCCAATAAGCTCACACATCAAATATGCAGTCCAAACAACAAAGACAGTCCAATTCCTTTCAAAAATGACTGCTCTATGTTTCTCCCACTTCCATTTTGTTCCTGATGTTTGACCAATTTCATGTGCACCCAAGCCACCGACATCAATGGTCGACTTATGAATTGCACCTATTCCACTGGAAAAGGAACTCTTTCGTTGTTTCATCTTTGTAACATGTTTACCCTTCACGTCATTGTTTAAATTTTCAACCGAGACGTTGTTTTTTCGTGCAAACATTCGAATCGTTGCCATTTTTCTTTTAAACTTGGAAATTTTAAGAGATATCGTACTTTCGATAATCTCGTTGCTCACTAAGTGGAATGCCACTTGCACAAAAAAACCAGCAGCCATTGACATTCGTTCCAACTGATGAAGGCCGTTTGTGAATGGTGGTTGCCATCTGGATTCATCTCCTCTCACCTGTACTTGCAACGATTCTAAAAGAACCATCACAATCATACTAAATTTAGTGCACAGTGGAGCAACAATGCCGAAGTTTACTTTCACAGCTCTGGTCATCATCTTTAATGCAAACGTTTCTGGATCTTTCTTCCACAAACCTCGACTGCAGAACTTGTCGTAAATATAATTTTTCAAGCCTAAGCCCAGAATAATTTTCAAAAAACACTGCAATAGCACAAGGGCATAAAATCCTAAATCGAGCGGCTTCACCACCAGAAACAGAACGGTTTCAACGAATGACTTGAAAAGTATAAAACCAAAGTGAATCCCCATTTGCATCGACGAAGTCGCCGAAGCTTCAATAAAGAATTCCAAAAAAATTGTTAGGATTATGGTGAACAAAAGCCAGCCCAAATTGATGAAAAGTCCAATGTCCTGCGACATATTTAATGTTGTTGAGTTTGACTGTATATTTGGTACATGTACGACAGAGTCCCTCACAATTTGAGTAGCTGTTATTGTCAACCAAGGCACCAACCACACAAATATCAGAGCACTGATCATCATGTAGATCACTACTTGCGGGCGTGGCCATGCTCTTCGAATGGGTGCGTCAAATTTAGCACCAAGAGAAAGAAGCACGATGGAGACAAGGGAGGGTACCAAATACACAGAGAATTTCAGTGTCCATGTTGCTGTTGCGTCAATAACAGTGAACACCAAGCCTGTGACAACGACACTGCCAAACATCAACCAAAGCATGCATGGCTTGCGCTCTGCAACAATTTCCGCATCACGCTCGCCGTACTGGTCCCCCTTCACAAATAAAATCAATGATAAAAACAACACCACTTCAACACACACTTGAAGGATACGCATGGAGGGCACTGCTTTGACAGTGGCCACAACAACGATACACACCACGATCCATGCCACAAAAGTCGTTGCAAGTGCTTTGGATGTTGTTGAGGGATCGTACTTTCCGCCTACGTGATGCACAATTGTGAGCATCCAGCTTCGATGGAACACGTACGAAAGACCAATTTTGCTGAAAATACTAAATGCTGGAAGAATAATGTCCCATCCAATCTTCTGCTCTTTTTCTTCTGCTTCGGACCAACATGTCGTCAAAGTATGAACTACAGATGAGACGACAACGGCAACAACAATTGGCACAATTGTGTGCGCACGCAGACGCATGGCGTTCATGGTCTGACTCCAGCAGCTGGTGAGGCAAACACTTTTGTCCCGCAGATGCTTGTTTTTAAGATTTTTACTTATGTCTTTTCTAAGAATACACCTGGTTGTTAATCCAGTGGTGGGAATAATAATGATCACTAATATAGCAGCAATAAAAGGATACACGGTACGAGATGTTAGTTCTAACATACCTAAAAAATTAGACTGTCGAAGAATGCCCACGACAGCAGCATCCCAACCACCAGTTCTCCCACCAAATCGCACACGAGAAGCAAACAAAAACCACCCAAGATTGTCTGGCGTTGAACGAAACGATTGAATGATAACATTGTTTGCATCTTGTTCATTTTCAATTGCCGTGTCAATTAAATGTTCATGCTTGCCTCCTTTAAGGTTAAGCTGTCCATTAATTATTGCTCCAGCGGAAGCTGTGGATGTGACGATAACATCTTTCGGGGTGGGCATGTTTTGAAGAAGGGCTATCTCTGCTGGGAACGATCCAAACGTACCAAGCGATTGCGCTGATTTGGCCAGTGAGCGTAAAAACTTTTCTAAATCGTTTAACGTAATGTCGATACCAAAAACTCCCTGTTCCACGACGGCTTTGGAATTTCCATCCGCATCATTCCATCTAACCCCAACTTTTGTAGAAAGAGTTGCCGTCAAACCCATATTGCCCGTGCTTGCAAACCTGTACGGTCTCGTCCAAACGATTTGGCCTGGATCCTTTTTTGCAAGTTTGTACCACGGTCTCTGTCTTGCGTCGTATTTGTACTCACTGTATTGAGTACTCGCTGCGGCAGCACCCGTTTTAGCTTGATCTTGTTCGTCAAACCATCCACCCGCCGAGCTGCACTTTTGTGCCGGCGCCGTGCGGCGCACCGTGTTCCCTGACTTGCCACCCCAACACTCAAAATAAGAAGTGTTTGTCACATCACTCGCCGACACGGAGGCCCGTCCCACACCAACAACAAGACCCTGCTCGTTTGCAAAATAAAGTTGCCAAATTGGAGAATCTTTTTGCTCCTGTTCGTAAATACCAGAACTCGAGTCGAGTTGAGCAAACATTAATCGTAAGCCCACGTTGACGACGTGATCAGTGTCGTTTGATAAAGGAAAATTGACGGCAAATTGTGCAGTTTCACGCTCCGTGTAATATAAGAGAGAGGCAAGATCACCACGGATTGAACGGAGCAAAGACTGCCCAAGGAGACGAACAGTCAGTAGTTGTTGCTCTGTTGATGCTACTGTTCCAAAACCAGCGAGTGTCGTTACAATGATGACACTGAGGAGGAGAGTGAACGTCAGAAACTTTTGACGGATCTTCTTCGTTTCTTGTCCCATCATCGCGCCGGACTGATTAGACTGAGTGGTTGCCAGACGTTTTTGAGCAAGGAGTTTAGCCGCAGTCTTTTGTTCAGGAGTTGTTGCAGTTGCAGAGGAGTCGAGGTTAGCACGAGTTGTTGCAGAAAGCATTTTGCTTCGTGCTGTGCGCCATTTGCTTTGTGGTGATGTCCTGGTGGTGGCCGTTGAGTGCATTGGATTCGCGCCACTCATCTCCACTGCGAGGGAGGAGCGTCGAGATGGACCAGGAGGTGGAGGTTGCATGTTTTATGTTTAGTCACTGTTTTAGTTTTAGTGTTTTATAGTCCTGTTCAGCCAGCAACACGATCATTTTTAATACAGGGGCCTGTACTTGTGGTACAATCATTCATACTACATGTAATGTATTTTATCCAATGTTGATTGTAAATGTTGTACCGTAACTGTCTCGGTGCAAATTCGTGGTCTTTCATAACTAACTTACTTACTTTTGTACTATCCAGAACCTGCCAGACCAACCCAACTCACAGCAATTAAAAATTCTAAAGCGTCAGAACAAAATTCCACTGACCCCCCAAAACATGCTGGTGGCCTTCGTCTTGCCCACCATCTTCCTCGTCCTCCTCTTCTGGGATTCACTCATTTGTCCCTGCATCCTTGCCTTGGTGTACCCCCAATCCAACAAAAGTCT
>Ga0115007_10002130_pt1 | contig 12350 bp, 5 predicted proteins | sample ArcOceMetagenome_2_FD_87166 | JGI IMG/M metagenome (GOLD analysis project Ga0115007, IMG submission 87166) | Marine eukaryotic phytoplankton communities from Arctic Ocean - Arctic Ocean ARC135M Metagenome | ecosystem: Environmental > Aquatic > Marine > Oceanic | place: Arctic Ocean | collected... | reverse complement strand
GGAGGGCGCAGGTCAGACTGCTATTGCCTACAATGCTGCCATAAGTGCCTGTGAAAAGGGACTGGTACCTCATAAGGCACTTGAAATATTTGAACAGATGAAACGGGAGGGTGTTCGACCTACAGTCGTCACTTACTCTGCTTTGATCAGCGCTGCCGAAAAAGGCCAACAATGGAAATTGGCACTTGAAGTCCTCGAGGAAATGAAAGCTGCAGGTCATGGGGCGAACGTCATTGCGTACAGTGCTGCCATCTCAGCACTTTCAAAGGGTCAAATGTGGCACAAGGCATTAGAGTTATTTCGGGAGATCGAATCTTCGGGTGGAAAACCAAGCATTGTCACATATAATGCCACAATGTGCGTTTTATTTTTTTTATCTTTAATGTGTCGATGATCCATTATTATTCGGTCTATGACCTTGTTTGGTATCGCTATTCTATATCCTTGTATAATGTGCTTAATGGATGTTTTTTTGTAACTTTTCTGTTTTCAACTATCCATTTCTCATCTCACACTTTTCAAATACAGGACCGCTCTTGAAAAAGGGTTACAATGGGAACGAGCTCTTGATCTCTTTGATGAGATGAAATCAAAGAACATGCCCGTTACGGTTGTCAGCTACGGTAGTGCGATCAGTGCTTGCGAAAAGGGTTTGCAGTACCGCCAGTGCCTGGAGTATTTAGATGAAATGACCGAAATGGGAATCAGAAAAAATGTTATCATTTTTGGTGCTGCCATGTCTTGTATGGAAAAGTCTTGTCGGGCTGATATCGGATTTCAACTTATGGATAGGATGAAGATCGAAGACGTTGCGGCGAACGTGCATATTTACAATAGTGCCATCAGCGCTTGTGCACGCTGTAATCTTTGGAATAAGGGATTCGAGCTCTATAAAGAAATGGACGAAGTTCGGGTTGCCCGGGATGTGGTCACTTATAATGCAGTTCTTGATGCTGTTTGTTCTCAAGTGGAACTTGGAAGAAAACTTTTCAAAGAAGGAGTCGAAAAGGGTTTCTACGCCCGAGTCTCTCGACTTGGAACGCAGTGGCTGGAACTTGATTTGCATTTCTTGTCTCTCGGTGGAGGTGAGATTGCTCTAGGTTGGTGGTTCGAAGAGTGCCTTGTCCCATACTTAATCAATACATCAAAGTTGGAGGCTGTTCAGAGTATTTCTATTGTTACTGGCTATGGAAAGACTCGCTCTCGGGGAGCCCGGATGAATGACGATGGAATGAGATTGCGAGTTAGAGCCATGCTCAAGTACATGGACATCCACGAGACACCGCAACCAAACAAGGGACGGATCCACATCGATAAGTCGGCATTGATCAAGGTGGTCAAAAAGAATAATGGAAGAATCCGATTTGACCTTGAGGGTTACACGCGTTTCAAGGAAGAAGAAACTACCGCAAATAAATTTCCTGATGTGGTGCAAACAGTTCGGCCTCGATTTAGACCCGCTCGACCGGGACAAGGACCTCCCGGAACGTTCATTCGAGATGGCGATCCAGTACCTCCCCACAATCCACCGGATGACAAACGACGAGATTCAACTATGGAGCCTTCTATGCGTCGAAATGATTATAACGAATCTTCGGGCCATCAAGAAAATAGGAGGTTTTCTTCTTACAACAGACACTCTAGAGACGATCGAATGCCTGAACGTGCCTCGAATTCCGGAAGACCTTCAGGAGATGATCGAATGCATGATCGTGATCGTCCTATGAACAGCTATGGCGGCCGTACTAGCGAATCGTGCAATCAAGATCAGCGGCATGGGGACGATTGGAGAGGAGGACCAAGGGACAATCAGCGTCGAAGTGGGTACATCGACCACGACTATCGAGGCGACCGTCCCGACAACCGTCCCGACAATTTGAATTCGGGTGACTATAACAAAAATGATCGTCGAGTAAACCAAAGGGAATATACTGATCGCAGATCTGCAATTGGTAATGATAGTGACAGGCGTGGCGAACGACAACCAGAGTTCGACGAACGACGCGGCAATAATCGAAATTGGGATGAACGAAATAGCTTCAGGTCAAACCGAGATTATGATGGGAGTATGAGAGGAGAAGGAGGGGCAGATCATCGAAGAGTTGACGACCGTGATGTAATGTCATCCATGACCCGACCTGCTGACCGACCCTCCTCTTCATACCATTCGGATGACCGACGTGGTTCAATGATAGACAATAGAAATAGTGGTCGTATTCCTACTAGAGGTCCCGATAATCGCGACATGCGTTTCTCAGATCGCAATCACGATAATCGCGACATGCGTTTCTCAGATCGCAATCAAGATAGAGACAGCCGAGTTACTCCAAATAGTCGTCAGAGCGAAACCTCAGAATATAAGGGTGGTGGTGGTCGACCGGGACCGAATAACATGCAGAAGGACTTTCGAGCTATTCGTGACGATCCAGAAGTCCAATCCTCATACAAAGAGGAAGCAGAAAGCCCAGGAAGTGCGTCCAAGAAGCGTCCTTACGATGATTATCAAAAGCAACAGCCATCAAGTCAACAGCCACCAAGTCGAGGTTATGATATCGAACCAGCATATGCAAAGCGTCGCACCTCGATGTAGCTTTTGTGGTAACTTTTCGTATCATTAAAACAACTGATTGTTCAAAACTTTGAGTTGAATTTCATATATTATCTTCTATAATCATTTTTGATAGCCGCACAACAATATATTCAGCTACTGTATATACGTTAATACGCTATACCATATCTATTTTATTAGAGAACATAATAGAACCAATCTTCCTGTCTTCTTTTTTTTAAGTTTGTTGATTAAATGATTTCTACTTCGTAATGAGCATAGTATAAATAAATAAAAATTTGGTATGTAAAGTCGACTAATTATATATATTGTTACAATTTCTCTAGAAAATGACACATATCAATCAATATAGGTCATTTAAATACAATCAATCTTGGTTATTATATGCTACATTTTTCAAATGAACTTAGGAGTGGGAACAAATATGCTTCAATATTGCTTTTGCTTCAAGATCACTGTTGGTTACACTTACTTGATGCAAATATTTCTTTTTTGTATAATATGTGACTATATAAACATTTATTTTGTGAGCAAAAAATACTTTGACTTTTACTATGTTGTATTAAAAATAAATTTTTAATTTACTGGTCAAATAACGGCGTCCATACATTATTGCCATATTTTTTAATTTTATGATCAATTACGGGTATTAATTAATTCGTGTTGAATTTATGGCGCCATTGGCATGTGGCATGTGAATAATGCACTCTCCGTACATTACCGACATCAGCAACAACTAAACAGAACTACTAATTCTACAAGTTACAGTTGTTCCATCATAAATAATAGAGCAATACCATTGGAGAGTAAACTTGTACTACTACCGTACATCTACATGCACTAATAGACGAGATTCAACTTTTGATTTTTCACCGCTAGTTGATCTGAGCCGTACAGTGTATATGATACCTTATTAGTTCTGTTGTCGTTGTTGTCGGTATCAGCAAGCATGCCCCCTCAGTTCCAAAAAGGTATCTCTTCTGGACCTGCCAGAGGCAGCCAAAGTAGACAACAAAAACAAAAACCACCACGAACTGCTTCGAGGCCTCCTCGTCAATATGGGGTAACCCATCATACTATTCACAATAGCAATATTAAGCAGGGAGACCTTCGAGTTGCGTACAAGGCCCAAACAGGGACAGGGACTATTAGTAATGGCAACAACAACAACAACAACAACAACAACATGATGTTCGATGATCAGCATAGCACATCCAGTGTCAGTGCCGCCAATTCTGGAGCGGCTCCTAGTAGTGTCTACATGCCCTCATCTGTTGCGTTGTCTAGAGATAATATGTCAGATCTGAGTGGAGTAAGTGGTGGGACACATAGAGGTTCATCTTCACATAATATTCCAGGACAGATTTTTGATCCGAAATCCTTAATGAAGCCATGGAAACAGGCATACGAATTATCGAATTTCCCACCGGAGCAAATTCTTTGGTCATCATCCGACCATGGCAATGGTAATGGCAATGGCGATGGACAGAATAGGGGGATAAATAATGACAATAATGGGAATGCAACAAACTCAGAATCTTTGCCGTCATTAGGGGCATCAGGAAACGGAAACGGAAATATATCAAGTGATGCTAATGCTAATGCTGGTAATAGTACTAGCATTTGGGTTGCACAGAACGATGCAGTGGAAATATTTGGATTTGATAATCTACAATCATCTTTAGGCCTTGATCGGTTTCAAATTATGGGAGGTCAGCACACTCGTATTCCGGTAATGATTCTTTTGATCGATCCTACTAAGCAAAGCTATGAATTGATGCAAATATGGGTTGACAGAGCTATTGACAATATTCGCGATTTAGTTCATGTACTACAGCATAAACTCCCTGACAAGTGGAAGCAGGCCTATGATGGTCTATTCCAAATTAGAGGGAATCGTTTCACCCAGTTGATCAACATTATCCGATTAGTTAAGTACGATGTTCAACCACATGAGATACTAGTTGCGAAACCGTGGGCTATGACAGCCAAAGTCACTATCGCCTTTGCTGGCAGTGCTATTCGACATTTGACTCGTATCGGTGTGATTAGCAAAGACAACAATGATACCAGCGATGATAAGGAACAGTATCGACCAAGACCACCTAAAAATGAAGATGCGCCCCTGTTGCTAAGTAAACGTGCACAAGATCGAGCTTATTTTCCAGAAGGTATTCTCAATCATCATCATGCTATACAATTTATAACCTTTTCACCACCTTTTGAATCCGCCAATAATGCAACCGGTATACCAATACCACCCAGTAATCAATCCTCCTCTCAATCGATAAGTTCACTTCACAGTAGCATCGGCCCTAACTCCCTCAACTCTAGTAGAATGAACCCTTCCCTTCAGCGGAAGAGCTCACAATCATCCTCAAAAGTAGCCAACAACATGAATAATAATATTCGGTCGATCACTGAAGGATCCAGTAACGAGATAAAAACTACAGCGATTAATCAGCAGCAGCAGCAGAAACAAAAACAACGGCGTCGTAGGGGTGGTGGTGGTGGTGGTTTTTTCTCGAAATTTAATTGTTGTCGAAGTTCGACCACTACTACTGGCGTAGTAGCCGTGATGCGGAAAAGCGATTCTGTGAGTATGGATAATAGCGCACTTCGGAAATCGTCACTGACATCGCTATCAGAAGAAGAAGAAAAACATTGGCTTGCATATAGTATGAAACCTATTGCCGAGGAACAATCCGTAGCAAGTTGTTCAGTTGTATCAATGTCGGCACCTCTTTTATCACAAACAACGTCACATCTAGCAAGAAGGCATACCGTTCATCCGCAGGCTACGACGAACTCCAATATTCGAACAACAACGAACGGCCAAAGATATAGTAGAAGTAGAATAATCGACAACGAGTATGAACTGTAGGAATATAAACCATTCTGTATATAGCAAATAATGTAAACTGAAATCTATTTTGTTTATTATTTGGTCAAATGAATTAAATATACTACTACTGTATATATTATATAGTATATAGCCCTGCGAACTAGTACTACTTAGAAATGAAATCGTTATGACATTATGCGTAGTTACGAGTTTGGACAGTAGGTTTTGAAGGGCACAATAGAAAAGAGGGGTATTGTTAGTAGGGGATTGTATATTATTAGCTATATACCTACTACTGTAACTCAACTTTTCATATATATTGACTTTTTGTTGGAGACGGACAGACTCTCCAAAATCTCAAATTTTGCTTGATACATAAATCGATCGGCCATCACTCAAACTCTGAAATCACTTTAAACTTTTGTCACTTTTCATTTTTCTTAAACTCACAAAGACTAGCTACCATACAATTACCACACCATGAAGAGAAAAGAACAACCAGAAGGTGAACATGAACATTCATACGCCCCAGAACTAGTCAAGCCAGAATTCATTGAGTTGCCAACAGAATTGAAGACAGTTGATTTCCAAATCGACGGTTCGGCAGCATGGAGAAAGTTTTCACCATATAACACACAAAAACATTTGCGCATCGCTCCATTAGATGAAGCACCTGTGTTCGACGAGGACTACCCAGCACTTTGCTTCCAGATCAACGGAATAGATGGACGTGCACGTTGTGGTACATTGCACTTCCCAAATGGTGGGCCTCCAGTTCCTACTCCTAGGTTCATGCCGGTTGGGACTAAAGGAACGCTCAAAGGTGTTCTTCCTGATGAAATTGCCGATATGAACTGCCCTTTGATTCTTGCTAATACCTATCATTTGGAGATTCAACCGGGGACAGAATTGATTGATAGTATCTTCGGTGGTTTGCATAACTTTATGGGTGGTACGGCAACGACAACTAATGATAATGAAAATGATAAAAAGAATAACAGTAATGAATGTTGTGACTCTGGTGATAAAAAAGTGAATGATAAAGATATAGACATAATAATTACAAATAATAAAACCAAGAGTCCAAAAAGACTGTATAATTTACTTACGGATTCTGGTGGATTTCAGATGGTGTCACTGGCTTCGTTAAGCGTTGTGACCGAAAATGGTGTCCTCTTCCAATCGCCCTACACAGGAAAACACATGTTGTTACGACCAGAAGATTCCATTCGCTGCCAAAACGATATCGGTGCTGACATTATCATGCAACTTGACGATGTTATTTCGTCTGTATTAACTGACGATGAAAGATTTAAAATCGCTGTATTTCGGACACTACGATGGTACGATCGATGCGTACAGGCTCATCGAGCACCCAAACAACAAAATTTGTTTCCCATTATGCAGGGACACTTGGACGTTTCTAAGGGAGGACTGCGTGAATTGTGCTTGGCGGGATTTAAACATCGAGATCTAACAGGCAACACAAATAATGAAAATGATAAAGATAAAAAAGGAAGGATCCCAGGTTTTGCAATTGGTGGATTAGCTGGTGGTGAGTCGAAGGAAGATTTTTGGAAAGTCGTTGATCATGCATGTAAAAATCTGCCTGATGATCGACCAAGATATCTTATGGGAGTCGGATATCCCCTTGATTTGGTTGTATGTACAGCACTTGGAGTGGATATGTATGATTGTGTTTATCCTACACGTACAGCTCGATTCGGGGTGGCGTTGGTGGACGAGGGACAAATGAAATTGAAACGACATGAGTTCGCCCCTGGTAATTCCATCGGAAACAGCGGAATTCCTATTGACAGCAATTGTCCATGTGAGGCTTGCTCTCGTGGAGTGTCAAGAGGAAGATTACACGCATTACTGAAGGCGAACAATTCTATTGCAGCCCAACTAATTACGCAACACAATGTCACATATATGATGGGCCTAGTCAATCGCATGAGAAAATCTATATTAGAAAAAGAATTCCCAAAATTTGTTAAAGAATTCATTGGGAAACACTTCTCAAGTCAAAATGAGAATGGGGAGATTCCACAATGGGTGAAAGATGCGTTGAAAGCAGCTGGTATAATATTGTAAGATGTGTCTTTTCCTCTGAGTCTTGTAATATTCTACCTTATTTATTCTAAGTAACACACACACACACACACACACACACACACACAAACACATAATCTATCTTGTCACAATTGAAGTATAATAAAAGCAATTTTGGTTTCTTAGTGTAGTATATTCTTTCGAAAATATTTCAGTACATACTTTTTACTCTAGTGTAACATCAACAACTCTATACAATGATATTTTATGATGAGTGTAAGTAAATAAAATATGCATGCACCTTCACCAGTCAACTTGATGTGTGTTGAGTTGTTGCAACAACAGCTTTCTCCTTGAAGAATCTACTGCTGACGATTTTAACCACCATCATATTCTATTCATTGTTTGTATTTGACGAGCCTGTGCACTTTATGTGCTAGGAACTACTGTACACACACACACACACACACACACCAATTCAATTCAATTACTAAGTAACAACGAAAAATTCCACAATATCAACTTCGCTCAGCCTTCTGTACGGTATTTACAGTTAAGTAAGCCAGGTGAGTCACATACAATTTTTTATATAAGCCGCCAATTTATCGTGTTGTCTTCGACAAAAACTCTCACCTTGCTTGTTCGTTTAGAATTTTGTTTCTTCATTCGTGGCTGTTCAAAGAAATTTTTGTTGATTGGTTGACGAATATCTTTTGCGATGGAGAAGCCTACGGTACTCTTTGCGAATGCCGATTTCTGACATACTTTGTACGGTAACAATTATATTTAAAGTTACAAGTTACTGTAGAACGTATTACCTTCAACCATACTACTATTATCATCGTAAGCACACTACTACAAGTAATACCATTACCACTACCTACAAATCTATCTATCGCAACGAATAAATCCAAAATGAACCTTCCTTCTATCACATTGATGTTCTCTATTTTGGCATTAGTTGCTGTTGCTCAAGGTCAAGTAAAGTGCCTTGATCAAAATCTCATCGTTGACGGTGAAGATTGTTGTAGTGTTATTCCCGCCGGTGCAACTGAAGCAGCTTGTTTCATCAATGGTGGTGCTACACAATGTCGTTGTGCAAGACAAAATAATTCATGTGGTACAACCGGTTGGTCTTGTGTTTCGGTTCCTTCTCCTACCCCTGTTACGGTCCTAGATCCCACCACAGACGTTATTCCTGTTACAACCCCCACAGCTAGTCCTGCTACCACTATAGTCCTGAATCCCACAGACGCTACTGCTATTCCTGTTACAACTACTATTCCTGATTCAACTCCCACAGACTCTGCTGAACCGACCGAAACTCCGAATTCTGTACCAATCATCGATACTATTGCTCCGACTACTTCTGTAGCTCCCCCAACAACTGATGAACCAGTTGAACCAGTTGAAAATTGTACCGGTCAGGTGTGCGACGTAGAAGCTGCAGATGCATGTAGCTGTCGTCCAGGTCTTATATGCAGAAGTCGTTCTACTGGCTCGGGCTTGGAGTCTCGTTGTTCTGCAAAACCAAGATTAGGAAGAACTCGAATTTCTGATGGTAGAGGTGGTGCAGGAGGTGGTGCAGGAGGTGCTGGACCACGGGGCAACACAAGAACAACAAGAATCCCACCATTTTTGAGACGCGTGTAAAATAACAATACAATTATACCGCAGAGATCAAGTGATTAGAAGTACAGTATTCTATTACTACAATGATATTGAATACGAGTCGAGTCCATGTAAGATATGTGTCCAAAATGAATAGAGAACGAACAAGATGAAACGATATATTCATAAATTCATAATAAATAACAGTTTATTATAGTATAAACGAAGCGAAACGAAACACGAAACGAAACCATCAATATAATAATTACATAAATAGAAGTTGGATTTTTAATGTGCAATTATTTCTACTTATACATGCCTATCCCTATAGAGATTTATTTTTATAGTTGATAGAATATATTCTTACATTGTATGCTGCTACAGGCCCAAACGTTAGATAATTATCTCAAATAGAATGGTAGTACAATTGTAGAAGTACTAAGCTAATAATAATAAGTTGCCAGATATTATACATTGTTTGTTTACCATATACATTATTAGATAATGAATAAATAACGATAAAATCTTGAAAAATAAACCTGAGTCTTGCTTTTTCTTTTCTTTCAGAATAGTTTATTCCCTCGATTTGACCCACCAACACTGTCACCGGCAATACTTACCCTGTTACTACTTCTGCTGCTTATTGGTGAACATATATTAACAAGCATACCATCTGCAGATGGTCGAGATTTGCAAGAGAGATTAGTACAACATCGTTGTATGATATCATCACAACCTCTATATAAAGGGCTACAAACACTACTACTACTACTACTACTACTACTACTGGTAGGAAAATCGGATAGTAGCGCCGAAGACGATGTTGGACTTTCAGTAAGTAGTACCGGTATATTATTATCAGTTGTTGTTATTGCTGATCCACCACACTGAGCGGGAGGATTTGAAAGGGGTGCCCGTGAGATAGGAGAATTTTGTCCATCAGGATCTTGTGATGCGATATATGTGATAGGATCTAACGCACAAAAGAACATTGATTCGTAGTGACCACCCCGAGGATTCAAAATTTCCATATTACTATTATAAAACTTGATATTCGGTGGAAGTGCTGTTGGATCTGGGATGTTATCAAAGCCGATTATATCATCTTGTGGACTATGGCATATATAAATTGGAAAATTGATCTCATTTAATAAGATATTCCATAAACCTGCATCTAAAATAGCATCGCAAAGTACTCTGGTTGAATCCGTTACAAATATCCCTTCAGTACATGCATTCGGATATCCTTCGTAAATCGATTCTTTGTACAGGTCCACAATCGCCGTGTTTAATATATCTTGTATGTTGTTGGTTGGTAGCAATGATAGTATATCTGTTGTGGATAGTGTCTCTAATGAATCAAACCAATCGACAACATTCCTTTCTGAATCGATTTGATTCATCCACGAGGGATGCAACGCAACTTGTTCGGTATTATTCGAATTTGATAGGAATGAAAAGTTATTTGAATATGAATAAGCAAAAAATGCAAGTAGAAGTTGCGAGGCTGCCGATGATGATGACTTTGCTTCGTCTAAGTTTAATGCAAAACCAAGTTGTATGTCTAATTCCAAAGGAGTACCACCCGGTCGTGATGATAATATAGTAACACCATTTTGTTCCAGTGCTAATGCACCACGGATAGCAAAATATCCTCCCTCACCATAACCGATAATAGTTGCTGCATCTGTTAGTACTGTACAGCCGTTACTTATTTGAGACACGTAACGTTTTGCGGCCGCATAGCTCACTGCTGCTGATTGTTCGTATACTGTAGGTGCAAGGTATGCACGATCATAATCTTTCGATTCACCGTATCCAATATAATCTGGCATGATCGCAACTGCACCACCAGAGGCAGCTACCAATGATGATATAAACGACTGAAATAGTAGAACTTTATCCGAATTGGTCAGTACAAGTGTACTATCTGCGCTGCTTAATAAAATCGAAGTAACATTTTCAAGCGGCCATAGATCTGTTGGAGCGGTATCAACATCGATAGCTGTATCATGGCCTGATACGAATCCTCGAAGTTCACCTGTTAAAATCTGCCCTGTAGCACTATCAACTGGGGAAAAGATTAATGCACTATGCGTTGCGTCCCATCCATATTTATCTTCTGAACAGTACGATGGAAATCCATAAGGTGAAGTGTTCAGTAAGATCTCCTCTGTTTCTGTTGTTCCAAAGAAGTCTTCAAGCCCAATCTGTGAACACTTCAAACAAACCTTGCTTACTGTAACATCATAATTCAAAATAGGATTTACTACCTCTTGTTGGCTCGGTGTCGACGACGACGACGACGACGATGATGATGATGATAATGTATCATCAACCGGAAGAATGGACTCCATTAGAAAATTAAATATAGATCTGATCTCATCGGTAGTCACAAAAGAAAATTCCTCGTTGCAATCTCGAACATTGCCAATATTTGTTTGAGTTTGTAATATCCTTCTATCATCGTTGAAATCGTTATTTTTGGTCTCTGCACCTCTCACGTGGTGTTTCGTCGCTGCAGCCGTCGTCGGAATCAGCCTTAGCAAGAATATTATGTAAATTGTATTTGTTAAAAGATAGCACATTTTAGGGGTACTGTCTGTACAATGTGGTTGCTGGTCGAAATAACATGGAAGGCTATCCTCGTCTCCTATCAATTCGCAAATTTTATACTTTGTTTCATTTTATAACTAACTCTTCTTCATCGCGACGTCCTTGTACAATTAACCGATTCTATCGATATTTGAATTGCTGCACCATGCACCATACAAGAGAAATAGTGATGTATTGAGTATTGAGTATTGAGTGTGTGGTTGTGACAGAATCTTTTTCTGTTTTTTCTCGATTTCGGAGTCTAAATAAATATTCACTATAACAAAAAAGGATGCACACATCATCATTTAAGCCCAACGGAGACCATGCGAAAGATTTGCGTACCGATTCCTCTTTTTATGTCGGTGTACCGTACACCGCTAACTACTTACTGTACTACTGTACGATACTTGTATTTTGTATTACAATAATAAGTTGTAGCATTGTTATTTTTACTTGCGTCTCTTTATTACAGACGGAGATCTATCTAGCCAGCTAGCATTAGTAATCATGACAATCAAAAGATCGCTCCTACCACAAACACTAGTAGTAATAACAGTATTATTTGTAGTGACATTGCTTTCGGTGTTTTCTTGTAATGCATTTTGTTGGACTTCGTCGCCGTTGCCGTCGCCGTCATACTCGACAAAACAAAAACATCATCATCTGAATCTG
>Ga0115007_10002129_pt1 | contig 12351 bp, 16 predicted proteins | sample ArcOceMetagenome_2_FD_87166 | JGI IMG/M metagenome (GOLD analysis project Ga0115007, IMG submission 87166) | Marine eukaryotic phytoplankton communities from Arctic Ocean - Arctic Ocean ARC135M Metagenome | ecosystem: Environmental > Aquatic > Marine > Oceanic | place: Arctic Ocean | collected... | reverse complement strand
ATGTTGCCAGTTTATACCGTAACGGCCTGAACAAAATTTTAGAAAAAGTGGGTGAAGAAGCCACTGAGACCATTATCGCTGCAAAAGACGCTAAACACTCTGGCGACAACAAAGATGTGATATATGAAACCGCCGATCTTTGGTTTCATACCATGGTGATGTTGGCTGAGCTAGGCGAAGACCCACAAGTGGTTTTAGAAGAATTAAAGCGACGTTTTAATTTGTCGGGCCTTGAAGAAAAAGCGAATCGCACAAAATAAGTGGGCACCATGAGTGATTGTATTTTTTGCAAAATTGTAAACGGCGATATCCCTTGTAATAAGGTCTATGAAGACGATACTGTCTTGGCGTTTAACGATATTGCACCGAAAGCCGATACGCATATTTTAGTGATCCCCAAACAGCACATTGTAAATTTAAGTGCGACCCAAGAAAATGAATGGCCAATTGTCACCAAGGTGTTACAAAGCATCAATACTATTGCAGGCCAAGAAAAACTAGAAGGCTTTCGTGTGATCAGCAATAACGGTGAAAAAGGCGGGCAAGAAGTCTTCCATATGCACTGGCATTTGCTGGCTGGTACAAAATTAACGGGCTTTTAATAGCCCATTTATGAAAACAGGAGAACACCATGTTCGGTGGCATTAGCGTTTGGCAGTTATTAATTATTTTGGTTGTTGTGATTTTAATTTTCGGCACCAAAAAACTTCGTACTCTTGGTGGTGACCTCGGCGGTGCCGTTAAAGGTTTCAAGAAAGCCATGAACGAAGATGAAAAAAAGCAAGAAACTGAAAAATTAGAAAACCAGCAGAAAGATGCGCAGTTTTCTGAAAAAGCCAAAGATGAAGAAAAAACCAAATAAATACACCGCCTAAGAAGTTATTATGTTTGATATTGGTTTTGCTGAATTATTAGTGGTTGGTGTACTGGGCTTAATCGTATTAGGCCCTGAGCGACTACCAAAAGCAGCCCGCACTTTAGGCTTGTTATTGGGCCGTATTCGTCGAACAATGAGCGGCATTCAGCAAGAAATTGAGCGAGAAGTGCGCGCTCAAGAGCTGCAAGAAAAACTCAAAGATACTCAGCACAGTTTTATGAGCCCAGAAGAACAAGCTGTGCAACTGGCTAAAGAACAGCAAGCCAAAGAGCATGAGGCGTTCCCACAAACGCAACCCACTGAAAACAGTATTGCCCCTAATGCTGAGTCAGCTGAACAGGCCAGCGTTTCCACTGATAAAAAAGGGGATGCGTAATGTCAAAGAAAAGCAAAGCTGACATGGAAACCATGCAACAGCAACAGCCTTTAATCGCTCACTTAATCGAATTACGAAATCGCCTGTTAAAAGCCATTTTATTAATATTAGTGGTGTTTGTAGGATTATATAGCTTTTCTAATGATCTCTATCTGTGGATCTCAAAACCGTTAGAAATTCTATTACCAGAAGGTAGCAGCATGATTGCCACAGGGGTGGCGTCGCCATTTTTAGTGCCATTCAAGCTGACACTGTTTGCGGCGGTATTCATTGCCATACCATTTATCTTGCATCAGGCTTGGTCATTCATCGCACCGGGGTTGTATAAACACGAAAAGCGCTTTGCTGTCCCCTTATTATTAAGCAGTATTATTTTATTTTATGTGGGGATCGCATTTGCTTACTTTGTAGTCTTGCCACTGGCCTTTGGGTTCTTTACGGCCGTTGGCCCTGAAGGTGTAAATTTTCTGCCAGATATCAACAATATATTAAACTTCATTCTTAAAATGTTTTTTGCATTTGGTATCGCGTTTGAAATACCAATTGCCACCATTTTACTGATCATGACCGGCATTACATCCGTGGCCAGCTTAAGCGCAAAACGCCCTTATATCTTTGTGGGTTGCTTTGTCATTGGTATGTTAGTGACACCACCGGATGTGATTAGCCAGACCATCTTGGCGTTACCCATGTACCTGTTATTTGAAGTGGGTATTTTCTTTGGCCGGATGGTCGAGAAGAACAAACCTAATGACGACAGCGATAACGAAGCAGAAGAAAGCGCCCTATAGGCGCTTTGTTTCTATAAGCGACAATAGAGTCCTTAGTTTTCTTCTAGCAACACCCAAATGATATCTTGCTGTTTGTCATGATAGCTATCGACCAACCTTGTTTTAATCACATTATTGACAGTCTGAGTGGTCACTCCATCTAATGTGCTATGGCCGGATACGTTCGTCGCGTTTTCTGTCATAACCGTTTGCGCTGAAATGGTGACGCCTTTGCGTGCAGCCAGCTCAAAACGAGCACGAGACATGGCACATTCCTTTTGTTTGTATATGCCTAGCGCATGGGTGCCACAGCTGCCCACAGCTTGATGCTTGCTTGGCGATTCAATCCATGGTGGGCGCACTGAGGAAGGCTGGGTTGCGCACGCAAATAGCAACAGTGCACTCGCTAAAATGCCTGTCACAAATAAACGCTTTTTTATGGTTTTTTTCATCTTTAACTCTGGCGAGAATCAACGTTATTGGTTAAGGTTAGAGACATCCTAAACCCAAAATCCTTCAAGGAGAAGAAGATGGCCCTTACTCGAATTCTTGGCATCAGTGCTTTAACCCTATCCCTAACTGCCTGTTTTGGTGGTGGTGAAAAACCCGTCGTTCTAGATTGCACCTTCCCTGACGCCCCTCAAACCGCAGCACCTGGCTGGGTCTGTGATGAGCCTGTTGAAGGCCTAGCTGTATCTGCAGTGGGTAGTGCTGACAAATCTGGCGCAGGTATGAACTTCATGAAGCAACAAGCCACTGCTGCTGCCCGCGTTCAGCTCGCCCAAATGATGAAAGTTCAAGTACAAAACATGGTTAAGCAATTTGCTGAAACCACTGGTGTTGGCGACAGCGAAACCGTTGATAAAGTAAATACCTCTGTGACTAAACAGATCACCAACGAAACACTGGTTGGCACACGTATGTATAAGTCTAAAACCAGCCCTAACGGTACTCTGTACGTACTTGTTGGCTTAGACGACAAGGCAGCTGGCTTGATCCACGAAACAGCCCTTAAGACGTCTATGAACAACGAAAAGGCCCTATGGCAGAAGTTCCAAGCCAAAAAAGGCTATGACGAACTAGCGAAAGAAATCGCTAACATGGAAAAATAAGTCTTAACTTATTTTCTAATAAAAAGCCCAGCTATTAGCTGGGCTTTTTTTGTTGTATAAGCACTCACTAGACACTCCTAACCTACCTAGGATAGAAAGACTATAATGTGCTAGCGAAATTGGTGGTTCGCTTAAGGCTTTTCGTAAACATGGACTAATAAACGTCTAACTTATTTCTACTTAACAACCGAATGACGATCTCTATTTTATTGCTCGCTATTAGTTTTTTTCTAGAAATGCTGAAAGCCGCCATTGATCATTTTCATTCCCACGATATTCACGCTTTGACCTTCAATCACATCACCAATATAAATACCGTATTCACAATGCTGAGCGGTATATGCTAATTGATAATCATCGCCGCCACTCAACGCATATTGTAAAGCCTCTTCTTGACCATAAGTTTCGATTAACAATTCACTCATGGGAATGCGAGTAGGCTCTAACTTCATCCCCACGTCACTGGCGGTACAAATATGATTTAGATCTTGAATTAAACCATCACTAATATCTAAGCAACTGGTTGCATAGGATTTAATGGTTTGTGCGAATTCAATCTGTGCGATTGGGTTATAAAATTGCTTCGCAAGCCCTGTATTCAATGCAGGCTCCTTTAATACGAGTGGCAATGCACCGGCACCATCACCAAGATGATGGCTGACATACACCTTGTCACCCACTTGTGCACCACTGCGCTTCAAGCCTTCTCCTGCTTTTGTAATGCCGTGAACCTGCAAACTGATCACTAGGCTTGGGCCTTTTGTGGTATCACCACCGATTAGCGGGCATGGATAAAATTGCGCAGCAGGCGCTAAACCATCACTAAACTGCTTTAACCATGCTTCATCTTTTTGAGGCAAGGTAATGGCGAGGGTAAACCCAATTGGCGTAGCGGCCATGGCTGCAAGGTCACTGATGCTAACGGCGAGTGCACGTGTGGCGATATCAAATGGATTGGCATAATGGGGGAAGTGCACACCTTCAACGAGGGTGTCTAGGGAGAGATGTAAGTCGTATTCACTTGGGATATTAAACGTCGCACAATCATCACCGATTCCTTGGCGAAGATAAGCGTTTGAAAAGGCGAGGTTCGGTTGTTGAAAGAACCGCTTTATGAGCTGAAATTCGTTCACCGCTTTCCTCTCGCCTTTTAAAGGTCTTTCTTGTGACAAAGCGCCACAAGAAAATCATATTCTTATTTTTTTAGTTCGACTACACGCACACGTTGTGCAAGTTGATCCAGTGCGCCATTGATGAATTTATGGCTTTCGGTTGCACCAAATTTTTTCGATAGCTCAACACTTTCGTTAATCACCACACGATACGGCACATCAATACGATGGGCCAATTCAAATGCAGCTAAGCGTAAAATCGCTTTTTCTACAGGCGTTACTTCTTCAATACCACGGCTTAAGCATGGGCTTAACATTTCGTCTAGCTCGCCTAAATTATTTGGCACACCACGCAAAATATCACGGAAGTATTCGGTATCAACATGGGTCATGTCGTTATCGATTAAGAACTCCGCTTCAATCTTATTTAAGCTTGCACCAGCCATATCCCATTGATACAGCGCTTGCATAGCATAATGACGAGCCTTACGACGGGCGCCGGGGTTCGGGCGACCGCTGTCATTGTCTTTTCTTGAGATAGGTTTGTCGCTCATTAAGCCTCCAGCTGCTTAAGCAGACTGACCATTTCGTAGGCGCTAAGCGCAGATTCTTCACCCTTGTTACCGGCTTTCGTACCAGCACGTTCAATGGCTTGTTCAATTGTGTCAACGGTTAGGATACCGAAAGAAACTGGAATACCAGTATTCAATGCAATTTGGCCTAAACCTTTAGCCGCTTCACCTGCCACATAATCAAAGTGAGGGGTTGAACCACGAATGACAGCACCTAATGCAATAACCGCATCGTACTTACCGCTTTCAGCTAGTTTTTTCACTACTAACGGTACTTCAAATGCACCAGGGCAATGGATCAAGGTAATATCGTCTTCACTGATACCGTGACGTGTTAAACCACGTACTGCACCGTCAACTAATTTATCAACCACAAATTCATTCCAAGTGGTTTGTACGATCGCAAACTTTGCGTCTAGTTTAGTAAAGCTTCCTGCAATTGTTTTCATATTTATTACCTTCACAAATAGATTTAATTTTAAATTCAGTTTTGGCGATCAATACTTAAAAGGGATGTATTCAACCACTTCTAAATTGAAGCCAGAAATACCCGTAAACTTCATTGGGCTGCTGAGCAAACGCATTTGTGTAACGCCCAAGTCACGCAAGATTTGAGAACCAGTACCTATTGTCACGTAAGCACCCGAACTGTCCACATCGGTGGTACGTAATGGTTTTTGACGACCAAAAAACGTCTCGACAGAAGCAAGAATATCTTCACGCTCACCTGCGTTTAGCATCACCAATGCACCGGCTTCATCTTTTGAGATGGCTTCTAATGCGTTGCTTAATGACCAGCTTTCGCTATTAGGCATCATGGCACCGATTACATCACGCAGTGTTTCGGCTGCTTGCACGCGAATCAAAGGTGCTTGTGCTTTTTTCACATCCCCTTTTGAAATAGCCAAATGGGAATCGCCATTGATGGTGTCACGGTAAACATGTAAATCGAATTCACCATGTACCGTTTGAATTTTATCAGTGCTCAGCTTTTCAATGGTTTGTTCATTAGCCATGCGGTATTGAATTAAGTCAGCAATGGTGCCAATTTTTAGATCATGCTCTTTAGCAAATTCTTCCAGTTCAGGGCGACGAGCCATGGTGCCGTCTTCATTCATAATTTCAACGATACAGGCAGCCGGCTGTAAACCCGCAATACGCGCTAAATCGCAACCGGCTTCCGTGTGACCTGCACGAGCTAGCACACCAGCAGCTTGTGCACGTAATGGAAAGATATGACCTGGCTGAACAATTGCATCAGGTTTACTCATTGGGTTAACGGCCGCTTGTACCGTTACCGCACGATCCGCTGCGCTTATTCCTGTGGTGACGCCTTCTGCTGCTTCGATTGAAACGGTAAACGGCGTTGAAAATTTCGCTCCGTTACCGGCAACCATCGCAGGCAAACCTAAATAATCACAACGCTCTGGTGTTAACGTTAAGCAAATCAAACCACGGGCTTTACTGGCCATGAAGTTGATGATTTCCGGGGTTACTTTTTCTGCGGCTACGATAATATCGCCTTCATTTTCGCGATCTTCATCATCCATCAGGATAACCATTTTACCGTCACGCATGTCGGCAATAATTTCTTCAATGCTATTTAACGCCATGATCACACTCTTAAAAATATAATTCGATTTATACGAAACCGTGTTCAGCTAAAAAGCCTGCACTGAGATTCGATTGCTTAGGTTGAGCTTGCCCTGAAATTAATCGTTCTAAATATCGGGCAATCAAGTCCACTTCTAAATGGACTTTTTGCCCAGGGACGTAGCCATATAACGTGGTTTCTTTTGCGGTATGAGGAACGATGTTTAATTCAAACACATCGGCGTTCACCGCATTTACTGTTAAGCTCACGCCATCGACAGTAATTGAACCTTTATGGGCAATGTAACGAGCCAATTCCGTTGGCGCTTGTACTTTAAAGCGAATGGATCGTGCATCTTCGCGACGCTCAATCACTTGACCAATGCCATCAACATGACCACTGACCAAATGCCCACCTAAACGCGTGGTAGGCGTTAATGCTTTTTCTAGATTGACGCTGTCACCAAGATTAATCTCGCTCCAACGGGTATGCGCTAACGTTTCATTGCTGATGTCTGCACTGAAACTTTGCGCTTGTAAACTGATCACGGTTAAACACACACCGTTTACGGCAATGCTGTCTCCGAGCTTTACATCGGTTAAATCTAAGGTGCCGGTTTCTAATGTGACTTTTAAGTCGCCTCCCTGAGACAACTTAGCCAACACCTTACCTTTGGCTTCAATAATGCCTGTAAACACACTAATCGCCTTTTTTGCTAAAACCGAGCGTTAAGCGAATATCTTGCCCAACCAAGCGGTTATCTAAAATGGTTAAATTTTGTTTATCAGCCATGGTATCAATTGGCCAATTCAGTAATGGGCGCGCGTCACTCCCCATGAAACACGGAGCCATGTACAACACCATTTCATCAACGAGTCCTTGGCGAACAAACTCGCCGGCCAAAGTCGCACCGGTTTCAACTAAAACTTCATTACACTGACGCAATGCCAGCTCTTTGAGTAATGCCGTTAAATCCAAGCCCGTATCATCATGGTTTAATGCAAGTGTCTCGATATTGCCATGCAATTGCACACCGTGACGAACGGCAACCAGAGTATTGCCCGGCTGTTGAAATGCCTTCGCATCGCGACTGATTTGACCTTTGCTGTCTAGTACCACTCGCAGTGGCTGCTTAGTGACGACCTGTTTTGCTAAGGCCTCATCTAAACCTAACTCGTCTGCGCGAACGGTCAATGATGAGTCATCGGATTTGATACTCTCAATGCCGGTAATAATCGCAGAACTGCGTGCCCGTAATCGTTGCACATCTTGGCGCGCCGCCGATCCGGTAATCCACTGACTCTCACCACTGGCCATGGCAGTGCGACCATCCAGACTTGATGCCATTTTTAAACGCACAAACGGCATACCGCTTTCCATCCGCTTGATGAAGCCTGGATTTAAAGCGCGGGCTTCATCTTCAAGTACGCCCAAGGTCACATCGATACCCGCTTCAATTAATTTAGCGAATCCTTGGCCACTCACCTGTGGGTTGGGGTCTTTCATTGCACAAACCACATGACGAATGCCGGCTTTGATTAAGCCGTCGCTACATGGTGGCGTTCTGCCAAAGTGACTACACGGCTCAAGGGTGACATAAGCGGTGGCACCTTTTGCAGATTCACCAGCCATAGCCAACGCATTCACCTCAGCATGACCTTCACCGGCTTTTTGGTGAAACCCTTCGCCAATCACTTCACCGTCTTTGACGATGACGCAGCCCACTCGAGGATTTGGGTCCGTGGTATATAAACCCTGCTTTGCAAGAACGATGGCACGGGCCATGTATTGGTTATGACTCATGGCGCGATCTCAGGGTCGTCAGCCAAGATGTCTAACTGAGCATCGTTCTTACGGCTATCATGGCGAATGCGATCAATTTCTTGACGAAACTCATCAATATCTTGGAATTTACGGTACACAGAGGCGAAACGCACATAGGCCACTTGGTCGAGTTTACGTAGCTCGTCCATGACCAGCTCACCTACTAAGCGGCTTTTGACTTCACGCTCACCAGTGGCACGCAACTTGGCCATAATATGTAAAATGGAGGCTTCGATGTCTTCAACGCTAACAGGGCGTTTTTCTAGGGCGCGCTGCATACCAGCACGGAGCTTTTGCTCATCGAAAGGAACACGGGTGCCATTGGTTTTAACCAATTTGGGCATCAGTAATTCGGCGGATTCAAAGGTGGTATAACGCTCATCACAGGCTTGGCACTGGCGTCGACGACGAACCTGTTCGCCTTCGGCCACTAAGCGCGAATCGATCACTTTTGTATCTTGTTCACCGCAGAACGGACAGCGCATGGCGAATCCTGTGTTAAAGAGCTAAAAATAGGGGCGAAATTATACCTGTTTTAGGTCACCGAGGAAACTGGCAAACACAGTGTTCAGCCCAGTTATGGTGGGAGTTTACAAATCATGGATATGGGTTAGCACGAAGGCCTGCAATGCAATCTTGTCATTGGCCGGCAAATCATGGAACTGAAGCCCCACCGATAAGCCCTTTTCGATGGCATTTAGGGACCTTACCGTAGCAGGTACCGTCATCTCGTACTCGATCCCTGTTACGTTGATAGTGAAAATCAGCCGTATTTCATCGTTGGTATTAAACTCAAACGTGCGCCCCAATATCCGAGCGCCATTTAGGCTTAAGTCTACAATTTTCGCTGTGGTGTGCTTTTTCTCACCCTCGGCACTAAATTCTACCCGAGAGACCACGTCCACATCGGCTCGTACATTCTGACGCACCTCACCAATAATGACCTTCTCGGGCATTTTTAGATGCATATGAGGGAAAGGCAACTTAGTTGGATGGAGCACCTCAGACTGAAAGGCGCAAGCACTGCTTTTACGACCATAGAAAAATCGTACATTCACCTTATCGCCAATTCTCACCCCTCGCCCAGCAGGCATGGTTACCAGCACAGAAGCATTACGGCGATAGCCCACTAATACCGATTTATCGCGGTCATCCGTATATCCTTCGAACTCAAGCTGCAGTAGCTGGCCAGGACTCAGCTTAAGGTCCATGAAATCCGTGCTATTTTCGTCCATAAAACTGGATATTCCACCTATTCTTTATATACAGTGTAGTTGGATTTTTTTAAGGTTTGATAGAAAGATTTGAATTAGCCATTTTAAGGAAGGGCACACAATAGGTGAGTATCTTGCGATTTATTGTCGGCTTTACGCTCGTAACGCTTTTGACATGCTCAAATAAAAATACCTACAAGCAATCAAGCACAACCAATGCTTGGAAAAGACGGACACCATAGATTGCAATGAGATTGGTGGCTATCCAACGTATAAGAAAAACGTGACGAACGACTTAAATCAAAAGAATAAAAAAAGCCCGAGATAACTCGGGCCCTGCACGGGTTAAATGTACAATCAAAAATCGTTATTGGTTAAGCATGATTTGTGGGGCAAAACCCATACCCCAAATAATCACAGTTGCTGCCATCATACCGACTAAGCCACACAGACCTACCGTTAAGATAGAACTGGCAAAGATAAAGCCGCGTTCTTCAGGGATATTCATAAAAATAGGCACACCCGCATACAAGAGATAAACCGTATAAGAGACCGCAGCCATTACCACGAACACATCAAGCCATAGTATCGGGATGAGTCCAATGATCCCGGAAAGGAACATAGGGGTGGAAGTAAACGTGGTAAATAACAAGCATCTTTCAAGACTGGCTTCAGCACCAAATGTGCGCTCCATCCAATATGTGGTATAGGCAATAAAAAACATTCCGGCTAGCAACGCCAAATAGAATGCCCCCGCCAGAGGCAGTGCTGACTCGAAGCTAAGGTAATAGAATTCTTTACCGACAAAACTCCACCCCACCTGCGTGGTGCCCACCAGCAAAGCAAAGGGCGGAATGGCCGCTAAAAACAATAGATGGGTAAGATAGATATGACCCAGCGAATGGTCTTCTCTTTTAATTGAGTCCCACTCCGATTTTGGGTGATACATCAATCCGAACATGTGTTGTAAATACATAACCTTCCCCTAATTTGGTTGGCTGTTTTTGTTCAGTGAAGCGTACGACTAGGGAATACCCTCGCTTATATTTTGTATTTAAATAACAATGAATATCATTGTTTGGACAGTATCTACGACCTCCTATTGCTGTCCTGTTATCATCTATAAATATTGGCTAACAGACCACTAAAATGCAATTAACTGCACATAATGATCCAATAACAACGCCGCAAATAACCATAAAATATATATGATGGAATACTTAAAGGTTTTACGTGCATTCGCATCCGAAGGATTACACCACATACGATAGGTAAGCCACGTGAAACGGGCATTGATATACGTCGTAATCACAAGATAAACCAAGCCTTGGGTGCCTAGTAAAACCGGCCCAATACTCACCACACATAACAGCAAGCAATAAAGCCAAGCCTGAAACGCGGTAAATTCAATTCCATGGGTGACAGGTAACATGGGCACACCCGCCTTGGCATAATCGTCCCGCTTATAAATGGCTAGCGCCCAAAAATGTGGAGGGGTCCAAGTGAAAATAATCAACACCCATAACAAAGCCTCGGGCCCAACTTGGCCAGTCACAGCGCAATAACCTAATAAAGGCGGCATGGCACCTGCTAGACCCCCAACCGTTATATTTTGAGGGGTGGCAGGCTTTAGCCACAAACTATAAACCACGCCATAGGCAAACATGGAAGCCACAGACAGCACACTGGTCAGTAAATTGGTTTGCCAGTATAAAAGGGCTGCACCAAACAATAACAAGCTCATCGAAAATACAAATGCAGACTCAGCACTGACCTTACCAGTGGCCACAGGGCGACGTTTAGTACGCTGCATTTGTGTATCACGATAACGATCCACTAGGTGATTTAATACCGCACCACTCATTGCACAAGCACCCACACCCACCAGGGTATAAAATAATTTCAAAAATTGAATATTCATGTCACTGGCAAGTAAAAAACCCACCATTACAGTGAACAACATCACCACAACAACTTTGAACTTTGTTAAAGCGAAATAGTCTTTAATCGTCGCCGAATACTTTAAACTGCCTTGCCAAATATTAATCTTTTCCATAACGCACCTTTTATTATTTTTAGTGGCTAAGCGAGTAGCTCTTGTGCTATTTCGTCAGGTTCTTCTTCAACTTGGGGTACAGTTAAACCGTTAAGTGCACTCATCCATAGCAGCATTGCAAATGTGTTATGCAATAACGCTAAACTCAATGGCAACAATAAAACCGCATTTAAAATACCTAAAACAACTTGAATACTTAACAGCCCAAAACACAGCATGATTGCACGCCGCTGCAACGATTGTTTGACCGCCACATAAATAAACATCAACACAACCGCTAACGCGCCTAAACGGTGTAACCATTGGATCCCCATACGCTGCTGATTTGATCCAATTCCCCCTAGATATTCATCACCATCTACCATGGGTGAATGCAGAACTTCGCTGGTAATCTCCACCCACATACGTCCTTGGCAAGTTGGAAAATCAGGGCAAGCCAAGCCGGCGTAATGACTGGATGTCCATGCGCCTAGTGCCATTTGCAAAAAGATAACAAGAGCAAATCCGCTCCATACTGATTTCCATTTTGGCTCTGTATTCGTCTTAATTGTGCGCCAAATCAAAAACTGAACCCCAATTGTGATAGCGCCACCTAACAGATGCGCACTGACCACTGGTGGCCATAAACGCAGCGTCACCGTCCACATACCGAACAAACCTTGTAGTACAACCCAAGCACACAAAAATACAGCCAACCAGCGTGCAGCTCCAAGATAACGCGGCCAAATTAAAAACGCCTGAATTAAAATACTCAGCCCCAATAAACTCGCCACATATCGATGAATCATTTCCATCCATGCCTTACCTGAATCAAATTGCCATTGAGTAAATGCCATGGCAGCCT
>Ga0115007_10002126_pt1 | contig 12356 bp, 7 predicted proteins | sample ArcOceMetagenome_2_FD_87166 | JGI IMG/M metagenome (GOLD analysis project Ga0115007, IMG submission 87166) | Marine eukaryotic phytoplankton communities from Arctic Ocean - Arctic Ocean ARC135M Metagenome | ecosystem: Environmental > Aquatic > Marine > Oceanic | place: Arctic Ocean | collected... | reverse complement strand
TTTCAAATTCATTTTCTTTTTATTATCGTGAAATACACCTCACTACTAGGGCCTAGTACTGTACAGCGTGTTTAGTCGAAAGTCGAAAGTCTACTAGTTACTATCACTTTTGCGACGCGCACGACTCCAATTTTTACGCAATGGCGAATGTTGGCTGTGAAACAAGCCCGGCTAAGCAACGGATCGAAAATTTGTAGATTTTTGAATGCACGACACGAAAGCAGCAGAGAGTAGCTCTCGAATCGAATCATATATATCAATACTCCTTTTCTTCATTTCTGACATTTGACATTTGACTTCGACTATCATTTCTCATTCAGCCATTCAACCATTCAAGCCTTTTTATCACAAATACCGTATCTCTCTGCTAGTAGTGCTACTCTTTCTTTACTACTGTATCGTATTCTTTCTCTACTATCTGTATCTGTATCTTTTAACACACTTGACCTTTGAACGCACACAAATCAGAGTCTGAGATTAAAGGCTTTTACAAGAAAGAAAGAAAGAAAGAAAGAAAAAATGAATTCCGCTACTGTCGCTTCCGCCGTCGTCTTAGTATTGTGCTCATCATTATTACAACTAAGTGCTGTTACTGCGAATGGTTCATTTCAAAGTGGACCAAATGCTGGTGCAATATATGCAGGTGGATTAGATTATATTGGTGTATCAATATATATAACTGGTATAACATATGATTTTTCATCTGAAATTGCAAAAGAATCATCATGCTTTGTATCCAAAATGGATTCAATACAATTACAAAATTATATAGGAACAGCTATATCATCTCGTATAGGTAGTGGTAATATAATGGAAGCATGTCATGGTATATCATTATTACATGATCCATTAATACCTATATCAGGTGAATATAAACCATTTGTTGTATCTGGTACATCAGATCCTGGTGGTGTGTACGGATCAAGTGAAGGCGTACCATCTGGATTTATAATGGCATTAAATCCATCTGAAACAGATCAAGATTTTGCTATCGAGGCAGGATTATCTGTTGATGATGCTGGACAAACTAATACTGTATCATATCCAGTTAGTATATTATATGAATACAATACACGTACTGCAGAAGAAGATAATACAAATCAAATGGATGTTGAACGTCGTGATGGACAAATTTTTATTGCAAGTTTAAGTTCTATTGATTTTAATTTATCACCTGATCATGAGCAAGTATTAAAAAAATCAATAGAAAAAGGACAACCAAATCAACCAAATTGGATGAAATATAGAAAGTATGGTCAATCATTTGAAATGACAATTAATAGATTAACAACACGTCCAGACGATGATGATGGAATTGGTATAAAAATTGAAGAAGATTGGACAGAAACATATCCAATTGATATTGATCCAATAACTGGTGATAAACCAGACGTGTATTTAGGTGGTATGATATTAAAAAAGATTATTGATCATAAAGGTGCAAGTGATAATACATGGTTATCAGATTTAGGCAGTGTTGGATCAGTCGATGAAATATTAATCGCTGCTGGATCGACACGTGGTATGGGCGTTGGATACGGTGATGCGTTAGGTGATGATGAAGATGGATTTATTTCTATTATTTCTACATTAAATGGCAAGCTTATTAATGAAGATGGTAACACGAGTAATAAACGGATTGGTACAGATAAAACTGATTTAATATTAGGTATATGTGATGATCCAACAAATCCAAATGCATTTTATATTGTTGGTACAACCGGTGCAGAACCATTTGATGAAGGTGGAATGGGTGATAGAGTTGATAGCACTGTTATTATGACTAATGATGGTAGCTTGCATGGATATATACAAAAAATACAATTAGATACATTAGAAAAAATATGGGGCGCCCAGTGGGGTGCTAATCATATGGATGATACAATAAATAATAATAGTGGTGATGATCAAAAACCAACATTAACAGCTGGAATAGGTTGTCATGTTCTTGCAGATGGTAGTGTTTATGTTGCTGGGATTGTTGAAGATGGTGCACATATTAAAATGGATGAAGGAGAAAATCGATCTACACATAAAGGTGATTCTATTGTTGCTGGTAAATTTGATGGTCAATCTGGACAAGTACAATGGATAACACAATTCGGATCGAATGATGGACACGAACAATTAGCACAATATAGTTCTGGTATTGCTGTTGATGAAAATGAAAATTTAATTCTATATGGTGATACAACTGGATCGATGTTCCGATCACGATCTGATAGTAATGATGGCTCGTCTGATATTTTCTTAACAACATTATCAAAAGAAAATGGTAGTCATAATACGATTGGTATGCCTGTAGCACCAGGAGATGATGGTGATATTGCGTTTGAAGATGAAAATTTTGGTAGTGGTGGTGATTATAGTGGCTTGTCTGAGGAAGAAAAATGGAAGTTATATAAAGATGGTGATTGGGAAGGTTTTAATGAAGGAAGTTTTGGAGATAGAAATCGAGATGATGATCACTTTTTCATGGGTGGACATCTTGGTAATGGTGATGGTGAAGGTGGAGATAATGATTATGGTGGATACAGTCCAAGTGGAGATGGATATGGTAGAGCATTTAATAATGGACGATTCGGTATCCAATCAGGACCTAAATCAGGATCGACGTTTGCTGGTGGAATGGTATACAATGCCGATGAAGATAGTGGTAAGTAATGCAAAGAGTGCACAAAGACCAGTACATGGAATAGGTATCGGTATCGGTATGACGGGATTGTTTATCATAATTTACTACTACAACTTGCTCATCCAGTGTATATATGTCTTCTGTTTTTATACTTCTACTATCCGCTTTAATAAAAAATAATGAATACAGTTTACTTGACTGGAATTGCATACGACGATTCGAATTCGCAATCAAATTGTATTCTAACGAAACTTCGTTTGGGTACAACCGATGATTGGTCCGAAGCTATGGACAAAACATTCGGAAGTTCTGACGTTATCGAATCCTGTAGCAGCATTGCACTTCATCAGAATGGTGAAGTTGTTACCGTGGGTAATGGCAACAGCGGTAGCTCTTTACCGAAGGATAGTAATTTGAATTTAGGTGGAGGATTCGCAATGGCGATTGATCGGAATAATCTTGGTCAAATCGATGCAACACAGTTAGTTACAAGAACGCCCGACGATAAAATCCAATATCCTATTTCCGTTGTGAATGATGGAGATGACTTGTACGTCGTGTCATTGACGTCAACGGATAGCAAATATTCCAGAGAATTTAACCAGTTGATGTCGAATGGTGGTGACTACGGGGGGTTTTCTCCGAATTTTATCAATATGCAAGTATACGGCAGTAGTCTCGACATGACGGTTACTAAGATTACACTTAAAGAACAGTTAATCGACGGTGTTCCCGATGGAGATATCTTATTCACGACTGCTTGGAGCAAGGAATTTCCCGTATCTCCAGATGGTGATGGCTCCGGAATAATCCCCCGTGTGTTCCTTGGTGGTGCTATTGTAAAGAAAAACTTAGGATACTTAGCCATTGCGGGCAGCACTCGTGGATTAGGTGAAGCATATGGCGCCGCGGTCGGTATGGACGAAGACGGATTCATCACATTGCTTGATTTACAGACGGGAGAACTATCTACCGACGTGGATCGAAATAATATTCGAGAGGGTTCGGCGGAAGATGATATCGTTCTTGGAATCTGCCACGACCCTGCTGACGATAGTTCGTTTTACGTCGTAGGAGGAACGAAAGGAATTATCGGAACACCCGGTACTACGAAGGATGTCCCCGAAGGATCCCTCCAAGCATTTATACGTAAAGTTGATGCATATACTCTTGCCGAAATGTGGACGATACAATGGGGTGCAATTCATAAAAATGAAGCACTACAATCCACGCCCACTGTTGCAAAGGCATTCAGCTGTGCTGTTTCTGACGATGTTGTGTATGTAGCCGGTGTAGTAGATGACAATGCCGAGATAGTTAAAGGAGATTCTCCTCGTATGGCTCAAGGTGGAGACGATATTTGGGTTGGTGCAGTGAACGTACAAGGGTGAGTAAAATTCTAAAGGAAAATACATGGATCATACCTTGATTTTAATATGTCCATTATAAAGTGGAAGCGAGTCTCTCACATAAATGTCGTTTTATTGTTTTTGTTTTTACAGAGGTGATGTGAAGTGGCTCAGACAGGCAGGTTCCCCTGGTAATGATCATATCGCGCCTCATGGAGGTTTGGCTGTCAGCAAGAACGGCAATGTAATTGTCTTTGGTGACACAAATGGTGCATTCTATAGAGAACGTTCAGAATCGAGTACGAGCGATATGTTTGTCATGGAATTTGGCAAAAATGGTCTGCACAAACGTCACGTACGTGCTCCTATAAGAGACGATACACCTGTAACTGCTCCTGAACCTGCTGCTGGCCCTCCGACGGTCAAGGCGGAACCTGTTCAACTCGTGCCTGATTCGACCAGTAGTAACAGCGCTACGGAGTCTGCTGCTAGTGGAAGCGGAAATAAGAAGATATCTACAGGAGTTCTTGCTGGTCTTCTTGTTGCCGTTATCCTACTAATAATTGCACCCCTTTCATATCTCGTTTATCGACGACTTGGATGTCGTCGTTCGAAAAAGACGGTTGATGATGCCGATGGTCCGGAAATTCAAGTTAAGGATGGTTTGATTACAAACAAGAGCAGCAGTTACAGGGATCAGCCGCCACAGTCGGCATTTTCTGACGAAGCTTTTGGGGGTGATCCTCTTGGTGGTTACTCAAGCAATTTAAAGAATAATGGAAAGCACATAATTTAAAAAATAAGTTAGTTGTCCGTGGTCCTTCAGTTAACGCAAGATAAATTTGAATAAAAGACAAGTATAAACACTGCATAACTCGCAATAAATATCATATAAAGTATATAAGGAAACGATGTATAAGTACGATGGTATTTTTACCTAAAATTATCTTAACTAAGTAGTAAAACCACATGTTAAGTTAGCTACCGAGGAAAATAAATATCCCTAAGAGAAGGTTTCAATAATGAATCTCAGCGATTTTATTAATAAGGAACACAACTTATTATTAGCCCAGGAGCTGTGCTATTTTTGATTTTTAATGTATTGTACAGTAAATTATATTTATATATACGTCAAAATGTATATTACAAAATCGAAGCCAATGTGACATATTTATTATGATGCTTCGTGAAGATCGATTTGATGGGAAGTTGTGCTTTTCTTCTTCGTCATCGGTATTCTCTTCTTTTAGTTTTCCCACTCTCCAATTCCGTAACAAGAATCCGAAGCGCTTGCTTTGCTGACCGTGTGTCGTCTATTATCGTCCAAACACCATCGAAGTAAATCATAGATTTCTAAAATTTCTAGTTCGAATCGACCAACGGGAGGAAGATGTCTTTCGTCTTGTTTATTTGTCTCCTCGTTGTTGCTATCAGAATCTTCGTTTCGTTTTTCTAATTCGGCTTTATAATGCTTCAATCGACTGACGACGCCACCAAGATGTCCAGATTCCATCATATAATCGGGATTTATGAGCAGTACTTCTGCTGATTCTAATTCTGGTACAGTCGAAAGTGACCCGATCCATGCATCCAACCGGTCATGCTCATATAAGTTCGCTTTCCATACTCGTTTTGAGACAACAGAAGATCGGTTTGATACTTCTGTATAAATGGATATATCATAGCCATCATCTGCTTGGTAGAGAGCGGTGTTGACGACTGATTCGAACGGCCAGCGGCGATCGTGATCACCATCGGTGTTTTTCCAAGCCTTTGGATTGCTAATAAAATTCGTTTCTCGGAAATCAACCAACTCGCTCACTTTTGAATAATCCATATACGTCCATGAAAAATAGGTACCAGCATCCATATCAGCATCAAATATTTGAGGTAAAACAAATATACGATTTGTTTTACGGGCAATGGCAATTAAAATGGCCATAGTCCATCGTAAAACAACCTTGTCATGGTATCGGTTCTGATGTGCGATCGAATAAAAGTTACTTCGTAGCTCACCATCCAACCAAAGGTATTTTCTATACGATTCACCACTTCGTTCGTAATACCCAGCAGAATCATCGGCACCCGATGGTACAGAGTTGTTACTGTCGTTATCGTTTTTATTATGGATGCTACCGGGATGAGTCTTGAATCCATAATACGCACCTAATTCTTTTGCGATCATTTTTTTACCATGTGGCATTTGTAATGGTGCATTATTTAAAGTATGGAGAGCTAACATTTGATGGGTCGGCATGGGTCGTTCATCAGCGACGACCTCGTGGGGACCAAACATTTTTGCTATAAAGGGATGTTGAATTTTTGGAGTTTTAGGGGGCCCATTCGGTTCAAATTGACCTCCAAATTTGTATGTTATGTTATAATAGGTATGTTGAAATAGTCGATGGACTTCTGCAAGGACCCATTGATCGTGTGTATCTGGCTTCTCTTTTAATACATCAAGACACAAACGGAAGTATTCTTCAGAGTACTTATCTGCCTTAACTGCGTACACACCAATATTGGGTGCATTGTAATTATTTTGATGACCAGAAAAATATATATGTTTGTCTTCGTCGTCAGATTTTTGTTGTTGTTCTTGATTACCATTATTATTAGTAGTAGTAGTAGTAGTATGCCGATTTTGAAAATCTATAAGATTTGATTTGGGTGAACGTATCCACCAAACATCCATTTCTGTAAAGAAAAAATCAATACCACGTTTTACGAGTTCATGTGAAAGTACAACTTTTGTATTAGCAACAGCATTTTTTAAATTACCAGCATCAGCTTTCCATAAAATTACAGAATATCCATATTCGCATGCTAATTCTACAGAACGTTGATCGATAGCAACTAAAAAGAAATTCTTGTTAGAAAATCCTACAATTTCATCCATCATTTGGAATACATCATGGATCATATCCTGGACGTAACTGTAATCGGATATAGTAAATGCAACCATATTCGTGTCTGGTTCAGGAACGATTCGGGGGAATTCACCAGATAGCATTTCATCTAGTTGTTCCATTGTACTTTTATTTTGATCAACAGCCTGATCAAAACATGTTTGATAGTCGGCTTCCGATACTGTTGGTGGATATAAATAATTCCTTTCTTCGATTGATGCTGAAGATTTGTTATCATTGTTTGCCATTATCAGATCTTTTTCTAAATATTCAATCCAATCCTTTGGAATCTGATCAAATGTTTCTACTGACCATTCTTGCTCTTGTTGCTGTTGTATATCTATATCTATATCTATATCTTTTGACTTTGACAATGATGGTTGCGGAAATGGAAATGGATATGGTCGGTATTTATTTTCTCTTCGAGCTGTCGTAAAACAATCCAAATTGTATGAAGAACAATCGGTTGCTAATCTCCAATGTGGAAGCTGTTCTTGTTCGTTATCATGCACCGTCGATTGTCTCATTCGCAAATGCTGCTGTTCCTCTTGTTCTTGTTGTTGCTGATGTTGATGTGTGGTCGCCGTTACAGAATCAGAATCAGAATCAGGATCAGGATCAGAATCAGCAACATTGTTGTTGTTGTTGTTGTTGTTGCTGTCACCGTATTCAATTTTTTGACGAGCTACCAATGCAGGTTTGATAGAACGTGATGAAAATAGAATCCCATGAGCTAGTATAGAAGTAAAAAGTAAAAGGATAAAGAGATTTTTTCCTTTACTGCCACTTTTACCTTTACTTCTCGTTGTTGTTGTTGCTGTTGTTGTTGTTGTTGCGGCGGCGGCGGTGGCGGCACTATTTCTTGTTTCGGTCATCATCTTATTAGCTATCTTCTACCTTCGTTTTTGTAACAGTAGGACACGTTTTATTTTTTCGTACTATATTTGTTAGCTAAAGGTAGTATCGCGACGTCGGATCAAAACAAAATATATATACTATAGAGAGAGGGCAGGTGAGGCTAGCTGAGCACAGTAATCTGTACTGTTATCTGTTCCTTGTTTAGCTTTTGACAGCGGTATGTGTATGTGCTTTGTGGCAAGTACAATTTATCTCTTTTTGGTGAAGTGAATAAAAGCATAAAAGCTCAAATATATTTAAAATAGCTTTTTGAAATTTTGAATTAAGAGCACGCTCGTTAAGTGTTTTATGTAGTCCGAACAAAAAAAGTTTGTGCTCTAAATTTTTAATCGAGTGAGTCGATTCGTACAAGATCTTGTATGTCCTGATTTTATTTGAGATTGCTGCGAAATCGCGAAATCGCGAAACGCGAAATATAGAATGTGAATGTTACGTTTTGTACACATACTACCTTCTTTTAGATGGAGAGAGAGAGAGAGAGAAAAAAAAAATAGTAAGCACACTACTCGTCATGAAATCGAAATCAGAACCAGCATCATCATCATCATCATCTTCTCCTAAACGTTTTTGTGACGGTGCCGCTTCTGTGACGACGACGACAACGACGACGACATCAGCTTCGATTCGATCGATGAGGAGATTTATACTAAGACAGAAGAAATATTAATTCCTTCCTCTTCACCAAAATATATGATACGCGTTAAGAAAGAAGAAGAGGAAGTTCATGATGATAATAATAATTATTATTATTATTACTATAATTGCGATAATTGTACAAGTAAAGATACAAGTGCAAGTGCAAGTAATATGAATTGTGATTTAACACCTCATCATTCTGAAAACGATATCGAAACCGAACAACAACATAGTATGAGTAGAAGTCGTCGTCGTCGTTGTTGTTGTTGTTGTTGTCAGTCGTCTACCGCTCACGTGGAGGTTGGTGATGAAAACAAGAATGAGTTGGATGAAGACTATGTTGAAAACGACAACGAGGATAACTCAACACGAACCAAAGCAGAACAAAGCACGATGAGATACACAAAAAAAAGGTAAATGAGAGATGGAATGAGATATATCAGAAACTTGTAGAGTACAAGAAAGAACACAGTTCCACTAATGTTCCTAGCACGTATACAAGAGATCTAAAACTTGCATGTTGGGTACAGACACAACGGATGTGTTACAAGAACGAAACGATACATCGGATTTGTTTGGAAATTACAGGATAGAGTTCCATGGGTGGAAATGTTCCAACGTCTTGTTGCCTACAAAAAGGAACACAAATCTATAAATGTTCCTGATAAGTGTACAGCAGATCCAAGACTTGGAAATTGGGTTCATACACAACGGCAAAATTATACTAAAAAAGAACTTTCTGTAAAACGGATTAATCGTCTTGAATTGATTGGTTTTGTTTGGGATCCATTTGATGCGCGTTGGATGGAAATATATCACCGACTTGTTGCGTACAAGAAACAGTACAGGTCAACCAAAGTGCAATGTCATTATACCGAAGATCCTGAGCTTGGACATTGGACTATTAAGCAACGGGGACGTTACAAGGAAAATAAATTATCAGAAAAACGTTTGGAACTTCTTAGGTAATGCCATCAAATTTGCTTGGTCAGTGAATTGAGTACCCAAAATATACTTGGAAAAAATGATTTCCAAAATTTATTTTACCGTGCTCAGATTAATAAATATTATTAATGATTAGTTAAAGCTCGAGGATGAAGATATCATTGTTTTCGGTGAATAACCGGAAAATACTTTAAATCGCCTGGCGTGTACGACGCAACACTATGGTTCGTTGCATATAACATAATTCAAACTTACCTGTTGAAAATTGGGCCCCTTCTAATCGACTAATAACAAAACTAACTACTACACTAACTAACGTAATAATAATAATAGGAGACACAATTCATAGCAACCCAGCAGAAGATCTTTCTCTTAGCTAGACTATTACCTTCAATACGGTATGCATATCATATGTACCTCCAATCTTTAAAGTCGCGGAGTATTTTCTCATGTATCATATATTTATTTTTAGCGCGCTGCGCACTCGTCGCAGAAATAAACTTATCGCTCACAAAATACAAAAAGAAAAAATAAATTCAACAAAACATCACAACTTCTATCATTGCTTTGTTGCTTTGGTAGACGACAACAATACTCTACTCAACGACTACTTGTTGGCCTTCCCTCCATAAGAAATTTGTTGGAAAAATCATTTTCCTAGTTGGATTTTCAAATTTTCAAAAGAACAGGAACAACACCAATACTAGCAACGAACGAACGAACGAACGACACAATAAAACACATCAATATACAATACAATACAAATGCAATACAATTCAAATATCATGATGTCTTTGTTTTCACGATCATTATTTCTTCTGGTATTGTTATTGATTAGTGTAACACCTTCTTCAACACAGTCTATACCACCTGATGGTTGTTGTGCCGAATTCGGTCGTATGAGATGCAGTAACATCGAAGCATGTGATATAAATCAGCAAAGCTGTGAAACGCTTGATGAATGTTCTTTGACATGGTTATCAGGAGATGGAAATGATAGCGGAGAATCATGTCCACCAACCGTCCCTTCATCAGGAACGAATTGTGCTGGATCGATTCCTGATGGTGCAAGTGAAGTATCATGTATGTATTTTGGATTTATTCAATGTAATTGTGCTGGTCAAGATAATGATGCATCGACTATCGGATGGAATTGTCGTGATATAAGTCCCGGTGGTGATGGCGATGTAAACGTAACACCAATTACAACACCTGTTTCGTCTCCTATCGAATCACCCATTAATTTTCCTAATGAAAATGTGGAAGATGGATGTTGTGCCGAATTCGGAGTAAATAATGTCATCCAATCATGCAGTAACATCGAAAGATGTAATACAAATCAGGAACGCTGTGGAATGCTTACTGAATGTACTGGTATATGGTTACTGAATGGCGATGGTACAGATGACAATGAGAATGAGAATGACAATGACAACGACAACGACAACGACAACGACAACGACAACGACGAAGTAGAGGAGGAAGATGGTTGCTGTGAAGAATCCGGTGGAAATGGCAACCAAATATGCTGTAACATCGAATCGTGTAATACAAGTCGGGGCAACTGCGAAGCCCTCTGTTCTGGGATATGGTTATTAGATAGGGGAGATGAAAGCAACGAGGATGACGATGGAAGTAACGAGGATAATGATGAAGTTTCCGAAGATGTTTCCGAAGATGTTTCCGAAGATGTTTCAGAAGATGTTTCAGAAGATGTTTCAGAAGATGTTTCAGAAGACGTTTCGGAAGATGTTTCAGAAGATGTTTCAGAAGATGTCTCCGACGATATTCCAGTTCAGACCAAATTACCATCGAAACAGCCCACAAATCCGCCTTCTTTGGCTCCTACTCAAGCCCCAACAGCAGTCCCGACCAATGCGCCGACTCTGTCTCCAACTTTACAGCCGATTTTACCACCAACGGAAATTCCAACAGCCGCTCCAACAGCAGGTCCTACTTTACCACCAACGGTTGCTCCAACGGAAATTCCAACAGCCGCTCCAACAGCAGGTCCTACTTTACCACCAACGGTCGCCCCAACGGCAATCCCAACCACCGCTCCAACAGAAGGTCCTACCTTACCACCAACAAAAGAACCAACGAGGAGTCCAACTGAACCGCCTACACGCTCACCAGCAAGTGCTCCGGTATTACCAGTACCGTCAGTTCCTACTCCACCCACGGTAGCTCCACCACCACCTAAGAATCCTGTGCCATATTATCCGTACACAAACACTTATGAGTACTCAAACTATGATAATTCTTACTATAGGGCATCTGAACCAACACCAAAGCCTACACCGAGACCAAGTTTGGCTCCTACGCCAAATCCAACTCCACTGCCGTCGCCTATGCCAACGCACAAGCCATCTCCAATGCCAACTCCCAACCCGACTGAACGGCCGTCGCCCATACCAACGCACAAACCAACATTTATGCCCACAGATTATCCAACGGAACGACCTACCCCGTTTCCAACAGACAGGCCTACGCCCGATCCGACACCGCAGCCTACATATAAACCAACTGCAATGCCAACTTTGAAGCCAAGGTATGTTTTTTGTCACGCCATTTTATTTATTGAGAGGAAGCGAGAGAGAAAGAGAGAATCATACTACCCTTTTCCGCCTCGGCATATCACTTACTCATTTTTTCTTTTTTCTCACTCACAACTCCACTATCATCTCACTCATAATTTCTCCCTAAATTTTGTGCACTGATGATCTACGTTTCTTCTCGTCGAAATCAAATCAAATAAGACCTCGCGTACCTGCCGCAAATCCCACTAATAGGCCTTCTAACGGACCTACGAGAATTCCCACGAACAATCCAACCGAACGGCCTACGCCTTTTCCTACGAATTTTCCTACTAACAGGCTTACCAATTTGCCAACCAGAATTCCAACTCAGCGGCCTACTAGACGACCTAATGATAGCACATCGCGAAGGCCATCGCGAAGGCCA
>Ga0115007_10002124_pt1 | contig 12360 bp, 11 predicted proteins | sample ArcOceMetagenome_2_FD_87166 | JGI IMG/M metagenome (GOLD analysis project Ga0115007, IMG submission 87166) | Marine eukaryotic phytoplankton communities from Arctic Ocean - Arctic Ocean ARC135M Metagenome | ecosystem: Environmental > Aquatic > Marine > Oceanic | place: Arctic Ocean | collected... | reverse complement strand
TTTCAATTTTTTTTTCATGGTCGATTGCTCCTTCTTCGTCATCCCCACTTCCTCTTCCCTCAAATTCGGAATCATGTTTCTTTCCGATTATTTTTTGGAACTTGTCATTTATATCTTCTTCTTCATCTTCATCTTTGTTTTCCTCACTTTCATTTCCATAATAACCATTTCCTCTAGCTTTTTCTTCGTCTTCGTCGGATTGCTCCTTCTCTTCATCTTCATCTTTTTTGCTCGATTTATCTTTATCCTCGTCTTCCTCTTCTGACTGAGAAAATAATTTCGGTGGTGCTTCCTCCTCGATCTTATAATCAGTCTTGTCCTTTGAATAGGGTTTGTCTACATCATTGTCTACATCATTGTCTACATCATTGTCTACATCATTGTCTACATCATTGTCTTCGTCCAAGGCAGGTTTAGCTTTTCTTTTTTTCTTCTTTTTTACTTTTTGTTCGTATGGTTTATTATCCGTTACTTGATCAGCGGCAGTCCTTCTCTCTTTAGCTGCTGTGTCGGAGCTCGCTTTAGCTGCTGTTTCGGAGTTGACTTTCAAAATGGAGCTATTGCTTTTGTATTCATCGTATTGATATGGTTGGCCAGAGGGAATTCCATAAAAGATAGAAATGATTCCAAATACTGTCAGGATACAACACAATAATGGACTGGATAGAATGCCTTTCCTACCTCGATTTTGATGGTTACCGTGAGTATTGCCACCGTTTCCGTAGCGAGGATCTTGGTTTCCGACAGTTCGACGGGGGGCGCTGGGACCGGCTCCCCCTCCTCGATTAGCAAAAGGGTTGTTAACGGGTCGTCGATGAGTAGCTGCCATTATGTTTGTGCCTACTTGATATTGTTATGTTATAATACTGTACTAGTTCAAACTGATAGGCACAATGAAACTAAAGTATTTGTCATAAATAACTTTCTCGCTTTTTTCACATAAATTTTATGGAGGTCATCATTCGTGTTTTTCGACGAAAAGATTTTCGTTTCTTCGGGTTTCGTGTACAACAACACTTATTGATGTTCAGTCGTGCATCGCGTACATTTTACGCGCGCCACCGTCATCATTTTAAGTAGGTAACTAAATCTTTTGATACTACATAGTAGTATCTATGATTATTATGTTATAATTATTATTGTACGTACTCTACAACACTGCGGAAGAGAAAAAATTTAGTGGGTATAAGATCCATCTTTGAATTTTGTATGTACAGTGTGTAAATATGAGTTCATAACAAGGTTTGCTGCCGAGCAGCGGATCTGATGAGTCAACAGGTTCATAAAGTACCTTCGTCCCTGCATGTTTTAGAGAGATACATTTTGATGTAGGGTAACATCTTTGGGATCATCATCAATCCTGTCAGTGATTGGATGGGAGACATAGCAATACATACTGTATACTGTATACGAATATAATTATTATCAAGCCATTCAAAAAGAAAAAGTGGTAGCCAATTTATTTCTAGTAGATAATGTTAGTTAGTAATAGTGTGTAGCCTTTATTCTAAAATAAATTATTTTCTTAAAGAATTACAACACAATATCCCTTATAAGTATAATCATCTTATGTGTGCGCTATTTATCTTCTGTAATACTATATTGTATTCTCGTCACTGCAAACATCGTGTGTGTGTGTGTGTGTGTGTGTGTGTGTTTGTTTGTGTGTGTACATCGGTGGTGGTCGAAGTGAAAGTATAAGGATGATTATATACAATCAATCTTATCGTCTGTTACTATTATCATCTTCATTCATTCATTCATTCATTCATACTCTTGTAGTGACATTTATGGCATGAAAATCTAATGCGTCCAAACAATGAGTTTCTTCTAGTAATACGTTGTTTGATTTTTCTTGAGACGGCGACGGCGATAACAATGATAGTGATGTGGTAGCACACGTAGTAGTAGTAGTAGGTGTTATTGTTTTTGTTCCTGTTTCCGGAGCAATCATAGTAACATCCGAAGAAGAAGAAGATGATGATGTTGTAGTAACATCCGTCATCATTGAATCTTCATCGCTGTTAGATGTTGTTTGCATCGGTACCACTTCTTGTTCTTTCTGGACTGATGATGTTGTTGAAGATATCATCCGATGAGATTTTGTACCCGTAGATACATCATTATCGGTTGAATTTGTAGTTGCAAATTTCGAAGCAAGTTTCAATAGACTTGATGATGGATGAAATTCTTCGAGTAATTTCAGTTTTACATTAATCCCCAGTTCTTTAACAGGAGACAATATATGAAAACACATACCTTCAAAATTCCCTATTTGTTGTTGCTGTTGTTGTTCCTGTATTCCTTGATCCCTTTTGTAGTATTCATCATCTTGTTTATTCGTATTGTTATTGTTGTTGTTGCTATTGGATGAATTATCTTTCCCCTCTCCGCCACATATAGCAATGACATTGTTATCAGAACATTCTCTATTTCCATTACTTGCTGTGTGTATCGAGAATGTCGTCTCGGGTGATATTGTATGTACATGATTTTCCAATTGACGTTGATGTTTTTCTTCGATGATGATTGCATCTTGATGTTGGTTGATCAGTGAGCTTGACGAAACTACAGGTGGGATACTTCTACTATCAGACATAGCAGACATTGTAACGTCAGGAGCATCGATTGCTAGTTGTGAGGATATTACTGATAAGGCTACAGATGACTTCGGCGGATATTCTGTTAGTTTTACAATAGGAGTAGTCGCCATCATCGTCATCGTCGTAGCACTTGTAGTAGCATCATCATTATTAGTATTATCATTGTCATCATTTGTTGCTGTTGTTGTTGGATCTGGTACCAGATCAATGCTAGTACTAGTACTAGTACTAGCACTAGTCATCGTTGTCTTTACAACTGCAGTGGTTGTGGATTGTGTTGTGGTACAAACGTTAGTAGTACTTGTAGTAATTCTTCCCGTTTTCCCCGTGTTTCGTGGTTTGTAGCCAACAGGTCTCATGAGTTTAACAAGTTCTAGCTGAGAACGACGTAATTTATCATGAGATCGTAATCCCTTATCTGGACCAACAGTAATTCGTTGGAAGCCGTACAGTGACAGCTTTTATTATTAATATTATTAGTAGTAGTAGTATTGCAGTCATTAATTTGTGAAGCAATAATATAAAAGGGACGTCAGGATAAGAATAGCATTGAGAGATTATAATTTAGAAATCCAATGACAATTAACAAATTTAATATTTTCTTTTTCAATATACAAGATATATATATATATAAACTTACCTGTCTTTGGAATGACTTGTACTTTGTTAGATTGAAGTAATGTGGAACTATTTCTTTTGTAAAACAATCTTTATTATGTACTTTAAAACCATTACCAATTGGATTCCATGATACAATATGTGAAAAATTCTTTTCGGGACGGTCTGCATCCTCTAGCATTTCATATACTTTCACTGGAAATGGTTGACGCAATTCTTTAGTGTTCGCCTGCTCACCATCGTCACCATCGTCACCATCATCACTCCCAATCCCATCACCACCACCAACTGTGATGTTACTAGCGATAACGGTGGACCTCATTAACGCAGTATTAGTCGCATTTAGTTGCTCTTGTTCTTGTTCTTGTTCTTGTTCTTGTTCTTTCTTTTCCGTCATCATGGCAATTGTAGTATGATTCGATTTTCGCATTTGACGATTGTAGATGAGAATCCTTGAAATACGTTGGTAAAGGTCGTAGACGAGTGGGGTATTGTTGTAGAAGAAAATGCTATCAGCAAGAGTGTGTCTTCGATTTGTATTTCTATTCGGAGTTGCTACTTTGTTGTGTTCGCATTGAATTTGAGCATCATCCTTCGGCGTGTTGTGGAAATTGAACGATATTCTCATTGTATCACCTGTCATTACTACTAGCTTGCTTATAGTAGTCGTAATTATATAATATCCGTTATCGTAAAATCAATCTTCGGCATTTTGTTCCTTAATTGTAGCAACTTCGCTATATATTTGCGACGTAACTTCTTGATGTCGATTGTCCCGTTAAAAGTCTCAGATTCAATCGTGACCGAGGAAGGCTAAAGGAGTTCTGTTCGTCACCGCGAAGTGAGCGATGATGTCGATGTTTTAATTGGAAATGACAGATGATGTTAACACTTCAGATTTTTTTCTTTTTTTAGAAAAAAACAGACACAAAATTCTAGTGTTTGGCCCTGTTCAGTCCAACACCATTAGAGAGAGGGAAAGGATTGTGTTGAATGGGTGTATGCTTATAGGGTAGTATAGACAGACTAGACAGACAACTTGTTTGTATAAACAGTATACACAGTAAATTAGAGGTCATGCAAAGAGTGTGTGTTTTTTGGACAAGTTTATGTCTAGACTGTCTGCTTTTGGTGTACTATAAACCTCACAAAAATGAGTTTCTATGAGCCCCACCAGTTTTTTTTCATCTTTTTGTGTGTATCCCCCAGCTCACCAGTTTGTGTCTCTCCTTGAAGAATATGATGGACCTACCACAAACTCTGCATTCTTTGTATCAATGTACTACAGTAGGTATTTGCATATACATTGTCTATCCTCCTGTGGTGGTTGAACATAGCCATTTTGGTTGCATTCTTCCAGAAGGCACATACAAAACTAGGTGCAAAAAATTGTTACAAAAATGATGATAACATCAAAACACAACTAGTATAATAGTCAACAACTTACAACCAACCATTTTTATATGTCACCTATCAAAAAGGTAAGACTAGATGGTGTGCTTTGTTCCACCTTTTGTAGTGTTGTTTGTGTTGCTCCCAAATAAATAGAGGTGGCGACAGGCATGGCTACCTGTTAGTAAAATTTACTTAGCTATCATTATCGAAATCAGGCAACATATCAATTTAACAGTCTCATGCTTTAGAGTGTCAGATTCGTGACATTTCATGGTTCATCATACTGCTAGTATGAAGTGAATTATGTGTGCTGTTGTTCTCTACTAGTATTTTTTGTACTATAGTAGTTGTACTGTACTGTACTGTATATGTCAAGACCTGGTGATGATGCATTGTTCCTAAATTATACACACCCCAAATGTTCTGTCTATTATTCCCCCTTTTCTTTTCGAAATATGTTCACGAATTTTGCATTTTGTGTGAATGCTACGACACTTGTACTGGTACCAAAAGGCGTCAATAATGCTTTTATTAGCTTGGTACAACTTCTACTACTTCTACGACAGTACTCAATTGAACCTATTGTCTACGTTCAAAACAAGAAAGAGATCCGGTAAGTGAAAGTGTGACTTCAATTTCTATTATCAAACACACTTTGTGTCGATGAATTCAAACGAAAGTAATCGTGTGCCCTTTTCGATATTGAATAACAGCCAACATCGAAACATTATCTAGCTGTCGCCGCGCTGTTGAAGATAATGTTGCTGTTGTTATTACTGTGCAGTCAAAGCAAAGGCGGTGAGCTTTTCTTTTTCATATCCAATCACTAACATCACATACCTGTCGCCGTTTAACTAAAACTTCCACACTCTATTTGATTATCATCACTACATAGACAGATAGATAGATAGACAAGCAGCTAAATCACCATGGCCAAAAAAACGAGCAGAGACCCGAGCGCTCCAAAGCGCAACATGAGCGCTTACTTGCTCTATCAGGTATGATCAACTCTTTTGTTGCAGACGGATGACGCCATAAAATATTGTTGTTATTTTGATGGTAAATGACTAACTACAGTTTTCCTTTTACCTTATTATTATTAAATTAACCCATCAGAATTGTATGCGTGCTGAGTTCAAGTCTCTTAATCCAGGGATGACCTTCGGACAACTCGCGAAATATACGAGTGCGATGTACTCTGAACTCCCTCCGACAGAGAAGGAGGCATGGGTACAAAGAGCGGAGGCTGACAAAGCACGGTATCTGCATGAACTGGCAAATTATGTTCCACCTGCTGGATATGACGCGAAGGGTGATGCTATCGTTTCTCCTCTCGCAAAAACCTCGGGAAGAAAGGGTAAGCCTGAAAAGGATCCGAATGCACCGAAGCGCAACATGAGCGCATACTTACTTTACCAGAATGCGATGCGAGAGCAATTCAAACGCGAAAATCCTGGTATGACCTTTGGTCAGCTAGCAAAGTTCACTAGTCACATGTACAAGAATTTAACTCCCGAAGAAAAGGCAACATGGGAAGCTAGAGCCTCTCAAGACAAAGCTCGGTACGATGCCGAAATTGCTGCCTATCAACCCCCACCAGGACATGACGCTCGTGGAGTATTAATCGAGGAACATCGTCCCCGGAAACGGAGCAAACGTGGACCAAGAGATCCCGCTGCACCTAAGCGTGCGTCCGGTGCATACGTCTTCTTCACTAACTATATGCGTCCTAAGGTCAATCAAGAATTTCCTGGAATCAAATTTGTTGAGCTTGGAAAACTTCTAGGAGAACGTTGGAGGGCATTGACTCCTGCACAAAAAAAACAATACGAAGAAATGGCAGCTGAAGACAAAATACGTTTCCAAATCGAGATGCAACAGTATACTGCCAACCAAGCTGCAGCTATACCACCCCAACCTCAGGAGGCGGCATCGGCGGATGTTGCCCCCCAGGATCATGGTGCTGCTGCTGCCTATTACGATCCGAATAATGGTGTTCACCCCACACAGATTCATCCTGGACAAGAGTACGCTCAGGCTTATCATCACGATCCTTACGGGCAGACTCCTCAGTATCATGCTGCCTAGAAATTGATAGAGTTACCATATTTTATTTTTCAAATTCTTTGATTCTGATTCTGTCGCTACACACATGGATCATTAGAAAAAAAGAATCGTATTTTAACTCACAATAAGGACTGAATAGGTCGATGACAAAGACAAAGTCGAAGAACATACGTCACGAAGCAGTTACATTACAATACAGTACAGCACACGAAGGGGTTATTCACGTTTTACACAACATTCACATCACATTCAACATTCACGTCACAATCGACACAGCTTTTCATTTATATTCGTTTTGCATAAGAAGGAGGACCAAATTATATATTCTATTTTATTTATTTTTGTGAGAATATCTGTCACATTGTATACTATATGCAGCAATCGAAAATGGGGGGATATATTAATTTAATTCCATGAATTGCGTTGTAACACTACATATTTTGGTTATACATTTAAAGTAAATACATGTTTATTTGTTTTGAGAATACTACTAGTTATTTTAAATCTATTTTCTTTTTCTATTATTAAATAATTTGCATAACACATGAACTAACTGCTTATTTGTGACATATAGAAGGATTGTCAAGACAGGGTCAAAATATCTTTTATCATGGTTCAACAGGCGGATTCACTACCATCTTCTAGAGTTGCAACAAGCTTGTCCCAGTGTTATATGAATTATCAACTAATCTACCCATTATTAGCAGTGGTTGATGCAATCGATCCCATTTCATCACATTCTACGACTATAGTGAATTAGTAAAATGAGGCTTTCGTAGTCCATGCAAGAGCAAGCTCATAAACACTATTATAGTACTAAAGAGGTCTATTTTTAAAAAAGTAAAAAATAAATCATATGTGCGTCGATCATACGCGCGACGAGAAAGAACAAGAATTTCGCGCATTGAGAGGTCCGTTCCGTGGCAGAGAGGTCTATTTTGTTGAGGAAAAAACAGAAGAAAAAAAAAAGAACAACACAGACCTCTTTAAATTCCGTTTTTGTTGCACAGAATCGCAAGGGCACGAGATGTACACAACCACACTAACACCATTACAATCCAACAACAAAACAACACTCCGACCTCACAAAAACATCACCATCCATCACAAAGTTTCAAGTTGTCAAGACAATCGTTCTATAAAGATATAGCATCGAATTCAGAATATATAATAGTATCCAAAGCATCCAAAACAAAGAAAAGCCAAAAGCAAAGATGAGTATTATTATTACGACAACCCGAAATAAGGCCAACAACTACAGCAACGAGGCCAGTAAGAATTTCGAAATTTCTTCTTCTTGTATTGACAATGGCGATGGCGATGGCGATGGCGATGGCGATGATGATACAAGTGCAACTTCGTCGACTTCCTCAAACAACAACAATAAAACATCATTACTTTCAGATAACGACAGTGATGAATGTGATTTCGTTTTAGAGAAATTACCAAGAAATAGTGGTTTTGGATCAAAAGATCCATTATTTCAAGCAGAATATTTATACGAAGGATCAATGACAACTAAACAAATTCAGACGTATAGTACAAAATTCTGTCGTGATGGATGCAGTGGTATTAGTGATAAGAAAAACTTTAACAACAAGAGGAATCGTGCTGTTGTTGTTGACACAGATGATTCAAGTACAAGTAGTGGTAGTTCATCGTCATGGACTATGCCCTCGTTTCTTAATATCTTCTCTACCAGTCCTACTAGAAATTGAAACTTTGTGAAACACATACTTCTCCTTCATGGACTAAGTAAGAAGAAGAAAGAGAGGAACGCACGAAATCGGCAGTGACCCTTTCAACTGGCCCGCTTCATTTCATACCATTTGTGGTTGTTCTTTCTATGTTCTGGTGAATCGAATCGAATTCGGTTTCGAATCACATTATGCATATCAGATCTTATCTTATCTATCAAAGAGTACATAATATTATTGGACGATAGATTGGATTCATTCATTCGTAATAATATTCTATTTATTAAACTTTCTTTTCGTTATTTCTTCTATATATTCATCATGATCTCTCTATTTATTAATACACTGACTATTCATTACAACGGTGTCTTCAAACCGTACTATATTTTACAAAATTTCGCATCAAACAACTGTTGTTTCGTTTCGTTTAGTTTAGTTTAGTTTAGTTTAGTTTAGATTCAAGTCAATTAGCAGATGATCAATTCGAAAAAAGCAAGGACAAGCCAGATTCTCAGATTTTGTTTTCATCTATATGCGGCGCATCATGATGTTTTGAGAAACGTCATTGGCGCATTTGTATACGCAAGATGTGTGGGTTTAACAAAAAGGCGAACCGTGCCATCTGTGCTATAAACATCAAACTGTCATAAAATGGATGGCGGGGTGTACAGCTGTCGCGCCATTTTTCATTGCTTTGCCACAAAATCGTCCAAAAAATACCGTATCACGCACAGATGTTCACAATTCAAGAGACTCAAAACACATCGCCATTGTCCATTGTCATGTTGTCATACCAATCGACATCTCGGCTCGGCATCCATCATCAACAGCGACTTTGAATAATAAGGCTGCAACTGCGAATATTAGCACACCAATCAAATACAGAATCAAACTATCGTCATTACCATCGCCATCGCCATCGCCATATTCATCGATCGTTCATATTTCTACGAGCGTCTACTTCATATAAGACAGGATTCAGAATTAAAGGGATTATAACAGGAATAGCAATGCAGGTTAGGAAATTGTGAATTCTTTTGCAGTAGTAGCAACCCTCCGCAGTATATGTAATAGAATGGCTCAAGATGGGATCGATTATCAATATGACAATATAGCAAGCAATCACAATCATAAGCACAACCAAAAAAATTACAATAACAATAACAATGAACGTATTGACAAAATTGACAACGACGAGATTTATGAGCTTCCATTAACTATTACAACTTCACCTCCGTCAAATAAAAAATTATTATGTATAGCATTTGTTTCATTTCAAACATTTGCAATTGTACAACTTAGTGTCTCCATTTTTGCTGGATCGGAAGCTATGTTTGGTGATTCAATTGCAATGATGGTTGACGCATTAACATATCTATTCAATTTATGTGCAGAACGACAAAAGGAATTTTATGCCATTCAACTTCAAGAACAACAGCAACAAAAACAAAACGAATCAGAATTCGAATCAGAATCAGAACCATCATCGTCTCATAATCATAAAAAATCCTCCTCATCCTCACTAAACAGCAACAACAATATAATGGTATTAAAGCACCAGAAATATACATATCAATTAGAATTGATCCCACCGCTCTTATCGGTTACAGCATTACTGGTTGTTACTGTAATCGTATTAAAAGAATCAATTCATACCTTGATATTAGATAGTACACGAGATGTTTCCTTACAGGCTGATCCGAATATAAATATAATGATGATATTTAGTTTTTTGAATTTATTATTAGATGTTGTCAATGTTGGATGCTTTGCTTCCGCTAAACACGCAATGGGTTACAAAACGGGTACCAATGACATAAATATTAATATGTGCACTACTGCTACTGGTAATGGTAATAAAACTACTACTAGTGGTGGTAGTGACGAGGATAGTATTGATAACGATAACGATGAAAATGATATGGATTTTGATTCACAAGGAATCGAATTAACCAATATCGGTGACTGTGATGACGACGACGACAACGATGACGAATGCGGCGACGACAGCGATGACGAAACCGACGAATCATTTCAAAAAAAAAACTTTGGTACCAGACTTGAAGATGTTGACGATGATGACGATGATAACGACGACACATCAAATTTAAATATGTGTAGTGCTTATACGGTGAGTCTTATAATACATTATTTTATTACCAAAAATATCTATAAAAATATGTACACGACTTGTTTGTTGCAGAATCTTTATCTTTACACTGATGTATCAATCCTCACGAGTCAATCTATCACGCAACACATGCCCTTAAATTTTTGATTATCATTAATTTTACTAATACCTGTGTAGCACGTATTTGCGGATACTTTACGGAGTTTTGCTGTTATCTTTGCATCCCTTCTCGCTAAATTCACAAATTCAGTTACGTCTGAAATTGCTGATGCATGTGCTGCTGTCGTAGTATCTATTTTGATTGTGCTCAGTCTAATTCCCCTGATTGGTGGTATGGTTCAAACCTTTAATGCTTTGAGAGACGTAGATAGATTACTAAAATCAAATGAGAGTCAAGAAAACAACGAAAATGAAGAGGATCAGGTCGAGTTACTACGATTACTCTAATAGACTTCGCCATCCGCAAATATTGTAGTAAACGTTGCCTTACAAATACAGTCTGAAGCAAATGACTTCTTGGCGAATAAGTGAACCGATTTTGGTAACGGCCATAGAATAAAACAGTAATACAAAGTGAACATTCGTGCATTCAGGCGATACCGTCGAGAGAGAAACGAAATTCAAAAATTGATTGATTCCTTGTCTATGCAAAGAAGCAGCAACAAACTATACAAGTTATTACTACACGTATGTAGTCCCCAGCAACAGTCTTCGTATTTAACTGATACTGGTAGCTATTATATTGCATATTCATCATCAAACAATCATACTTGATTTAAAAAAGGAATAATTGATGGTACATGAATACCAGAATACCGCACTAGATCCATGGTGGTGGTTTTTATCATACAATATAGTCGCGATGCAGTACCTATTCTCAATTGGATCTAATATTTTATTTGTTTATTATCACATGCTAAATAAGTTATGATGACACATACATACAATAATCGTAGATTCCTTTCTTCATACTACTGGATACCATTAGTGAGTTTTTTATCCTTCTTCTACGAATATAACCAAAATTCGAGAACTGTAGATTTCGTATGTTTTCAAGTACAGTAGTTGAGTTTCGCAGCAGAGTCGTCTCGGAAAAAGTGCGAAAAGAAAAAAAAGGGCACAATATGTTCACTTGACGACTTCTTGTCTTAATAAAAAGAATCCACATCATACAGCGGCCTAATTGAGGTTACTGAGACATGATTTTCTACTCGTGTTGGGTATTAATAGAGAATTTTTAGTAGTAACAATTTTGACAAAATGAATCGAATCCTTATTTTCGGTTTCTTGGTTGTTGCTTCATATTCTGATAAACACCAGTAACAACAGCAGAAGCAATCGCACCACATACCCAACGAACGAGCATCTCATGATGAATTTCTGGAAATTGAGAATCCCAATCACGTAAGCTTGAACGGATATCAATTTCTTTCTGTGCACGTTCAGTTCCAACTTGTACAGACCGAACACCACGCATTATCCAATTATTTTCCCCAGTACCCCGTCCAGGCACTACAATGTCGAGAAAGAAATTTATACATTGGTCAACGATTTGCGCTGGTTTTACTTTCCGAACTGTAAACCAGAACGATACTTGCGAAACGATCCAGTTGTCCATGATAGATATGGGAAGTTCTTTGTATATTGTATATGATTATGAAAACCACCAGTAAACTAAGAAGTTATTGTAAGGAGTGTATGAATTATGAATTTCAAATTCTATGATCTATGACGACAAGATTCTATGATTTTATGTGAATTTAGAATAAAATTATTGGCGTAAACAACGTAGAAAAACAGGGGTGGGGGGGGGGGGCTGAAGAAATATTAATTTTTTCGCACGATTTTT
>Ga0115007_10002123_pt1 | contig 12374 bp, 3 predicted proteins | sample ArcOceMetagenome_2_FD_87166 | JGI IMG/M metagenome (GOLD analysis project Ga0115007, IMG submission 87166) | Marine eukaryotic phytoplankton communities from Arctic Ocean - Arctic Ocean ARC135M Metagenome | ecosystem: Environmental > Aquatic > Marine > Oceanic | place: Arctic Ocean | collected... | reverse complement strand
CGTGGAAACGGCACAGGTGCGCGCGGCGCGTCGTTGCATCGCGTGCGGTGCCTTCTTGGAGGCGGTCACCGTGCAGGCGTGGTCGGGCCTCGTGCCGCTGTCCGAGTCTGCAACGGCCGACCCCGCGCTGCTGGCGACGCAAGCGGGACGCGACGCGGCGCGTTTGGCGCGCCGCTTGCAGCTGGTGGCCCAGCCCGTTACCGCACGTGGGGTGCTCAGCAAGACGATTGTGCGCCGCATGCGCGCCATTGGGGCGACGCTCGTTGCCACGGGCAATCGGCTTTCGGCAAAGCCAGATACCGATGTCTTGCCATCGGAGCCGTTGCAGTCGCTCTTCATGAAGCCCGTACACGGCCTGCACGCCTATGCGCGTGCGACGGCCTTGCCCAACCTGGACACACGCGTCGCCGCCGCCATTGCCGCCGCCTACCCATCGTCGCTACTGCTGTCGGACATTGCGCTCGATGCGGCAGTCAACGGCTTGGTTCGTGCCGACGCAGAGCCGCAACGGCCACCCGTGCAAGTTGACGCTGCGCGCATCGTGCAGCGACGCATGGCCGCGTTGCGATTCGATTATCCCGATACGGTTCACTTGGACGGTGCGACCAAGGCCCTGCACGCCTCCGACAAGGCGCTCGTCGAGGCCATGAGCAGCCTCTCGGTCGCATCGGGAGCGCGCGCACTCGCATTCTACGTGCCCTATGGCTACGGCCAGGCGCCACCGCGACTCGTCTACCCGCCCGTTCCGGCGCCCATGTTTGGATCGGTGCCCGTGTGGACCGCGGATGTTCTGGCGTCCATCGATGCGCTCCTTGCGTCGCTGGATGCTGCACAGGGCACGCCGACAACTGCTGCCGTGGCAGCGGCACGCATCTGTCCCGTTTTTCCTTGTGGCGGCACACCGCAACGACCGCTTCCGATGCATCCGGCAATTCTTGATGCGCGCATTCGAGATGCATCGACCAACGCCGTCGATGTGTGTTTTTGGGCATCGGAGCCGGAGCTCGGTAACGCAGTCGGTCCAAACGGCACCAATGCGCCCAACCGTGCCAATGGCGCGGCCAAGCAGCACACATTGGGCGTGGAGGAACGAAAGTTGGCGAGTCGCGTGTCGACATTGGCGTGGAATGCGGAGCGCACCCTGCAGGCGCTGCTACTACTCGCCGGTGAGGGAAGCAACTCGGCACTCTCCACGTCCTTGGTGCTCAGCGATGGCGACGCGCGTGTCGCCATACCTGTACGAGTCGAGTCGGACGATGAAATCGAAACCAGACTCAAGCGTGAGATTGAAGAGGCCAGATACGTGGCGGAGCGCGACGCCAATTCGCACTTTGCCGAGCTGCGCCGGACAATGAACATTATCGAATCGTACATTACAACGTCGACACAGGCCCCACCGGCACCAGCTGTGCCTGCCGCTACCGACCCCGGTGTCGTTTCTGCAGACGCTACCACCCTGGCAATGAGCGACACCGACCTGGCACATTACGTCATACCAGGAGGCGATACATTGGAGGGTCTCCATGGCACCACCGTGCACCCAGCCACGGGTGTCAGCCCAGCTGCGGCCCAAGCCTTCCTCTACGGGCTAGGATGGACCTGGGCAATGTTACAAGGCTGGAGTCCGGCTATTTTCACAACACAAGCCCTCCTCGGAACAGCAGCTGTGACCGGGACTCTTGGGTTAACGTGGAAGGCCAAGCAGGTGACTGGTAGGGCATTGAAGCGGCACAAGGTGCGCAATGATGCAGAAGCCTACGCCGCGAGTCTGCGCTCACAGGGGTACCGCGACACGGCAGCGAGCAGTTGGAAAACGGCCTCCAAGGAATGTGTGCTACCCTTTTTGCGCTACGACGACGATGCGCGGTGGCAGAGCTGGACCAATCCAGAACTTGGCATTGATGCAAAGCGCGAGATTCTAAAGGCACCCGTGGACGAGAATGGCAAGCCATTGCCGGAAAAGGACGATACACAAGAGCAGGTAGATGCACAAGTGGATTGGGATGCCGCGGGAAAGCCGCGCTTCGCAGACGGACTGACGAGTGAGCTCAAGCGGTTGCGCAGTTCTGAGCTGGTGTTTATCGACGACCTCATCAATGCGAGCAATTGTACAATAGGTATGGCGATGCCATGGGAGATTTGGGTGCTCGAGTGGGAGAAGATTACTGAGCGTGCGCTCGCCGTCTTTTTGGACGATGAGGTGACCATGTGGAATCTTAATCCCAAGGGGGAGGCGCAAGCGGAGTCGTCCGCGGTTGCAAATCCTGCCACGGCCACGCGTAGGGAAGCATACAAGACCGTAAAAGACAATATGAAGAAGCTCGTGGGTCCCGACTCTAAAGAGTATGCCGAGGGAGTCGACCTGATCTACTATGGAAATCGGGCAACAATTAGTTTCGGTGCTTACAAGAAAAAGGAGACGGAATTGGCAAACCACCAGGCGGGAAGCGTGCAGCGAGCGACGGAGCGAGACCAGGTGCGGCGGCACGTGCGCATGCACGCCCTCGCCGCGGGCATTGTGGGCAACGCCCTCGCGCGAGGTGTCATGGGCAGCGACGCGCCGCAGCTGAGTGCCATTGAAGGACCAAACCCGATAGTCGACCAGGTTGATGCCCGCGCGGTGCTGTCCTCGCTGCGCGCATTGTTGGGGCCTGGCGCAAACCCCCCCGCTGCGCTCCGGCTCGGAGAGCTGTGTGCCATCGCGCAATCGGTATTGGTGGATTAATCAGCCACGTCGCATGGATAACCTAGTTTTACTACTAGTGCATTGTATAAAGAATAGCACAGTGTTTCTTTTAAGCTCGTGGCGTGCACATGTCCATGCCCCCTTCCAAGCCGTTTGTACTGAAAAGGGAAGAAGTTCTTTCGAATAAGCGCAAGGCTTCTGGTGATGTGTCTCGCGATCAAGATTTCGATTCCCGTAGCTACAACCATGCAAAAAACATTACAGTGGAAGCCATCAAGATGTCCATTGAGGCAAAGCCTTCCGACTCGCGCATGGTCAATTTGCTCTACTCCTTTCGGGCCCAAGCGGATGCGCTCGGTGCTCTGGGCGTCTTTGACGATGATACGACCGAGCTAGGCGAGATGCTAAACGAAGAAACGGGTGGGCACGACGCGCTCATGAAACTAATTGACGCGCACATTGCCATGGAGCGCGAAAAGGAAGCCGATAATGCCCTGCTGCGCCCCAATATGAACGCGTACATGCGCACCGATGCTCTGTATCCGGAAGCGCTTCCGTATCTTCCGTATACAGTCTTCGGAGACGACGAGAAGCTGCGCACGCTTGAGAGTCGCCGTATTGGGGTCGAGATCGAGGTTCGGCAAGCATTGGAGCGCGTGATTGATGACGCGTGGAAGTCTGAAGATGCCTTTGAGCGCATCGAAGAAGTGGCGAGCTACCAAGCGGACAAGCTAAAAGCCGCAGAGCTCGCACTGATGGAGGGCGTGGTGAGCGCGGTCGACGAGCAGTTCAAAACGACTCCGCTGAACAATACCGCTATTGGTCAGTGGTCGCTCGTCACCAACGACCCGGCGTATGTGCGCATCGCAGCGGTGCATTGCAAGGAGCTTGCGTCCAAGCGCTCACGCAGCGAGCCGAGCTCGCCCGGATCGTCGTCATCTACAGATGCGGTTTCGGACGTGTATGGCACACTGCCACCGCTTCCTAGCGTCGTCACGGGAACGCCGTTTGAAGATCGCCAGAAGAAGATGGCCGAGCTGAAGCGGCTCTTTCGCGACTCTGAAAACAGGCGAGTCTTGGCGGGAGGCGAGTTTGTCAACGACACTGGTGGAGCTTGTGCCTACGTGTGCAGCTTTGCCAAGTATGCCAGCATGTGGACACACGACAACCAGATACAGGCGACTCTGACTGCGGTTCCCATTGCGCTCGGTATTGCAAGCGTCTCTGGTGTGGCCACGGTCACGACGCCCATATACATGACCTGGTTTGCGATTTGCGAAACCCTCAAGGGCATCCACAATCGGTACCATCGTGGCCAGTCGCTCTGGCCACCCGCAATCCAACGCATAAAACGCGCGCTCAGTATCGAAGACGATAGTGCCAAGTGGCTGCTAGCAATTATGGGCACCACAATTGTTCCAATCGCCACCAACTTCATCTTCTCCGCCCAGAGCGAGTACATGCTATTGAAGGCGTTGCAGGGGCAAATGAACAATGCGGGGTGGGGTAGCCGAGCGGTACCATTGGGCGACATTGTTGCAAAAGCAAGAGAGATCAGGGGTGCATACAGGAAAATTCGAGACACTCCAAGTTCGTTTTTAAGTGGACAACTCGGCAACTTAGGCAAATTGGTTAAAGAGTTCGCCGATTCGTCATTCGCGTCGGAGCTCATGGGTGGCGAATGGGTGCGCGACTTTATCGACATATTGTGGCAAGATCTGAGGGTGGGAGTCAATTTGGCCGGACCGGTGTTACTCGCCATGTCCACAATATACAAGGCGGTCAGCTTTGTGCGCGACGGCTATCGTCCCGACCGTGCGCGGCTCTACCTCTACTGCAACGATCCGGAGAATGAGGTCCAAAAGTCCATGCTGGAGAATCAGGAGCTGGCGCGTGAGGTCTTGCCGATTCTCTACGGCGACGGGGGGGATAGGTACCGCGGCGACAAGTATGCCACATGGGAACCGCTCCCGCATACCACAATCAAGGCCTGGATGCCAAAGCTGACAGACCCAACAAAGCCGACGCAAAAGATGACCAGCCAGTGGAAGAAGTGGTTTGCGGAGCAGGTGGATTGGAACGACAAGTCAACCGACGAGATCATCAATGCGGCAAAGGGGGTACACTTGTGGAAGGAGCCCATTGTTGAAATGGAACGGATACTGAGGCAAAAGTTTATGCTCACCGATCCGATGCGGGAGGGCATGAAAACGCTGCGGGATAACTGGACCGAATGGTCCAAGACTTGGAAAGCCATACGCGAATATGCTCACAATAACCAGGGACTGCGGTCCGTCAACTGGCTCGCTGGAGAGACTACCGCAAATGACCTCAGTGGGCTATGGTTCAAACTTTACTCGGTTCTTAAGTACCAACACGCGTACATCATCGGTGGGATCAATCCCTCGAGGATACGCGAAGTACCCGAAAAGAAGTTTGATGCGCGGGCCACTGCGGCAAATCGACCTAGCTTTGTCACAATGATCGATGAGATTCAAAGCCTGGCCGATGCGTCCAAGAATCAATCGGAGCTCCCACACAATGCAGAGAGGAGAAACATCAAGCTAGATAAGTTTGACGATGCACTGACAGACAAGCTCGAGACGCTCTTTGAAAAATATTACCCTGGCTTTGCAGATTTGGCGAAGAAAAAAGCAACGGATAAGAAAAAGAAGAAGGATGAAAGGGAGGCGGCAGCGGCGGTCGGACAAACGCCGCCACAGCCGCCGGAACCAACTCCCCCTCTAAACGCTGCTGACATACAGTGGCTTCTCGAACAGCTCAACGTGCCCAATCCCGGTCAACAACCGGATACGGGAGACGGGCCAATCGACAACCTTCTTGGCCTTGGTCCCCTGCAGCCGGTTCCGATGGGCGGCGTCGGTGTTCAGGCCTCCGTCGTGGACGAGGTCTACGCGCGCGTCAGCGCGCTGCGCATGTGAGGATAACCATTCCGTCGTAGTGTGTGAGTTAAACGACCCGTTTGATCGTCGGTGTGGGTGTGTGTGTGTGTGACAAAGAAATACCGTTTGGGTGCACGCGCACGCACCCAATGGGCACAACCCCCACCGAGGCGGAGGCGTATGCGGCCTTTGTGGACACTTGCATGCACCAGCTGCACGCGGGGCTTCAGCTCGACCACACGGATAAAAAGCAACGCGTTGCGGTCGCGCTGCAAACACACGTGCTCAACAAGAAAAAGTCGGCGGCGCAGCGCGTGCTCGAGGGCCGCTTCGTGCTCGGCGCCGACGATTCCGCCTACCTGCAAACGGGCATGGCCACGCTGTGGTCGACGGCGCCCACAGACGCGTCCACCGATGGGCTGGACAAGGGCCTCGCGCTCGCGCCGCCGGGGCTGTACACGCCGGAGGCGGTGGGAGGCATTCGCGCAGGGCTCGTGCGTGCGCTCAAGGCCAAGACCAAGGCGCTCGAGCGCAACGCCCCCGCCGACCTCGCGGCGCTCGTCCCGGCGCTGCGCCTGCTCCTCGAGACACCGGTCATTCGCAAAGCCGTCATCGGTGGCGACATCACCCAACCGGTTTTGGGCGAGCTTCTCAAGTACAAGTGGACCGATGTGGCCAAAGACGCAGAACGCGAGACGCGGCGAACCGAGCTGCTCGAGGTGCTTCGCAAGCTCAAAACGTACCTGGAGTCTGCCAAGGGTCGCAAGGGAGGGGCCAAGCGAGTCACGGACCTCATTCTCGGGGCCATCGAGAAGCAAGCACGGGATCTCGCAAAGTCGGAATCCATATCCGCCAAGCGGTTCAATGCGATCGGAACCCTCAGGCAACAGCTCAACCGTGCAAAGGCGTCCCTGCAAGCGGTAAAGATTGAGCGCGACAAGCAAGCGGACCTCGCCAAGACGCGCGGTGCGCAGCTCAAAAGCACCCGTGTCGAGATCGCGCGGCTCGAAGCAGAGCTGGTCGATAGCAACAAGCAGCGGGAGGTGCTCGGTGCAATGTTTGCCACAAATCAGGCAGCCCTCAACGAAAAGCACGCAGCGGTCGAGGCGTGCGAGCAGCGCGAGGCGACACTTGTAGGAGAATTGAAGCGCTGCGAGAAGGACAAGGCCAGGTTGAATGTGGAATTGACGACGGAGAGTCAGATAAAAAAGGAGCGCGAGGAAAGCTTCCGCACCGAAAAGGCCGAGGTGGAGAAAATGCTCAAGCAATGCCAGACTGAAAAGGCGACATTGAAGAGAGAGAAGGCGGTACTGGCAAACGAGAAGGTCACACTCGGACAGCAAGTGCATCGTCTCCAGGTTAGGGAGTCGCAGCTGGCCGATGCGATTGCAAAGGCCGGGAGCCGGGAGCGCGCGCTGGAGGCAACCCTGGAAGACAAAAAGGCCAAACTGGCAAGTTGCGAAGCGGAAGAGGTGCGGCTGAATGCAGCCCTGACGGCGCAGGGAGAACAGTTTAGTACGTTGAAGAGGCTCCTCGGTGAGAAAGAGCTGGCGGCGGTGCAGTGTGAGGAGGCGCTCAAGGCGCGCGAGGCGGCACAGGCGGTGCTGCAGGCGCAGACGGCGTCGGACATACAAGACTACGAGGGAAAGCTGACCGCGGCGCACAACTCGAGAGCCGAGGCGGCGCGCGAGCGGGACAAGGCGATTCAACGGATTGTGGAGTGGGAGGACCGTGTGGACCAATTGGGAGTGGAGCTCGATGTTTCCAGGACCGGATCGGAAGCGTTGAAAGCAGAGATGGAAACGATGGAAGCAGAGCTGGCAAAGATGAAGAAGACACGCAATGCCGCTCTGCGGAAGAGGAGGCAGTTGTCGGACGCGGTGCAGAGGGCGGCAGCTCAGGCCGACGCTGCCGATGAGGAGCCCGTGGAGGGAGCGATCGCGCAGCCCGACTCCAGCGCTGGCAACCTGTTTCCAGACATTGAAAGCTTGCGATCGGAGGTTGCTGCGCTTGCAGAGAAGAGTGGCACCAAGGAGGAGTTTGAGAGCGAGTGGCTGGCGATGCTGACAGAGTCCGCGGTCGGTGCTGTGGCTTTGGCCGCAATGGTGCTGTGGGGAGCGGCCATCTACACGGCCGTCGCCAACAGCCAGCCTGTCGATGTGCCCCTTCCCCCGAATGTCGCGACCGAGACGGCCAAGGCGATACTGAATATGATTTCACTCTGGTTTGATCCATTTTCCGTTTCCGCCCCCAATGATGACACCGACTTTTCGGACTGGGTCGTCGCGCGCGGTCTGGTGGGGCAGCGTGGACCCGCGTGCGCGGCTGTGGGACAGGAGACGGATGCCGCCATCGCCGCCGTCGACGCCCGTCTCGAGTATGCGCTGCCCTCGCCCGAGGCGCTCGGCGCCGTGCTGCCGCACCTCAAGCTGCTCCTGGACGGCACCGACGAGCCCACCGAAGCCGAGGTGCACGCGGCGCTTGCGACGCTGCCAGACGACACTAATGACGCGTGCAATGCCTCGACGGCCGTAGAGACGTTGGCGGCCTTCAAGGGCAACTACGCCGTGCTCGGAGAGCCGGTCGACGCCAACGACGACCGGGGCGGCATCGAGGTGCCCCACGCCGTGCGTTGGCTGCCCTCAACGGGCGCCGCCGGCCGCGCGGCGGCGCGCGTGGCCACGCTCGAGCACGTGGCGGCGCGCTGCACGCAGCTGGCCGAGTCGGACGCCACCTCGACACCCGTCAAGGCGGCGCTGCGCGAGGCGGCCGCAACGCTCAAGCTCATACAGATGGCGCCCTTGTACGCGACGCGCGAGGCCGTGGCCTACGACGAGCCCGAGCGCAGCGGCTGCTGGCACGCGCCGTCGTCGGCGTCGGCCGAGCACGGCATCCTCGTCACGCGCCCGTGCGCCATTGTGCGCGGGGCGCTTTCCTTTCCAGTGGATGCGGGCATTGCGCGCGTGGCGTGCGACCGGTGTGCTACGAGCGTGCTCGGCGACGCGGCCGAGGCCAAGGCCGCCAAGGCCAAGTACCACGAGGCCACGCTGAGCGTGCGCACACAGGCGCGGGCCAAAGGCCGCGCCACCAACATCTACGTGGCACCACCGGCGCGGGAGCTCAGGTTTGCATCGGCCGCGGCCACGGGCGCTGCGCTCTCCGAGGACGTGGAGGTGACCGAGGACGTGACGCCAGACGACTTTACGACGGCCAACTGGCTGCGCATTGTCAATCGCGCCCTCGTGGCCACCAGCGCCTTGGTGCCCGAAAACGGCGCGGCCGTCGAGCGCGTCGAGGGCTTGCTCGACGCCGTGGGCGAAGAGGGCGTCACGGCCGAGCAGCGACGCGACGGGCTTTGGACTGAGTTTCGACGGCACTCGGCCATCTCACAGGACCGACTGTGGGTGTTTTTGCGCCTGCTATCGGGTGCCGTGGGTGGCGAGGTCAACGAGGTCATCACCACGGCCGACGAAGCCACGCTGAGAGCGACAAAGGCGATTCAAGACCAGCGCGTGCAAATCGCAAAACGCGTCTCCGACATGCAGGCCAAGATTGTCGAGACCGTCGTGGGCAGCATGGCCAAGGACTCAAAGCTAACGCTTGACAAGAATGGCAACCAGCTGGTGGTGGTCGACGCAGAGGCGCGCAAGCAGCTCAACGATCTGGCGAGTGGAGAGTCGGGGCGTCCATTCTTCGAGGCCAACGTGGCCGTGCGCAACCTGCAGAGCAGCGACTCGAATGCACCAAAGCCGACGCTGTCGCAGCTACTGGCAAGCCTGTCGCAAGTGGGTGGGCAAATGCAGCGCTCGCTCGAGCAGACATTGACGCAGCCGGGAACGGCGAGCGCCTCGCTCGCCGAGCTGTCGCACCCGGCGAATTGCTACTTTGTGACGCTGCGACCAGACGCGGTGGCGGCCATTCGTATTGCGCACGAGCGCATGAATGTCGAGCTGGGCCTGCGCGGCGCTGGTCGGCGGCTCAGCTTGTGGGAGACTGTGGAAGGCGGGTGTACGATGTTGACGACGCGATTCGCCGAGTTTGCGGGGCACGTGCTTGTGCAGGCGCGTTCGACGACTGGGGCGTCGGCAATGTACGTGTCGCCGCAAGCGATGAATACAAACGCGATCCAAGCACGCGTAGCACTCGAGCGGCTGGTGCACGCTAGTGGCGCGTATACAATGAGCGTGAGCGCGCCGAATTGGACTGCGCTGCGCCACAAGAACTCCGACTTGGGCGAGGCGAGGGCGGCCATCATGGATGCGGGTAGCAGTGTGGAGGACCACGCAGTGGGCATGATGATGCGTCGGGCTCTTCACGGCACGCCGATGCAATCGCGGCTCTCGACGCATAGACATGCGTCGGGGTGGGAGGTGGTGGGCCTTGCCACCCGTTAGAAATTTTTTAGAAAACTCACGATTGTTTAAAAACTAGCACTTCTTTGTCACGCTTGCTCCTTTTACGACAGCGCAATGCGTTTTCGGTCATGCTCCGATTCGGCCTTGTGTGCGTGTGTGCGTGTGTGCGTGCGTGTGTGTGCGTGCGGACGTCTGCGACTTGTGCCGTTTCTAAAACCCGATCCCGCACAAAAGTGCTCCCCCCCCCGATGCGCTTGTGATCATACAATGTGCGGCCTTGGCAGATTCCAGACACCTCCCGCGGTGGCAGACGCAAGTTCATGGGCCATGTCTAGTTCTGTGGGGGCATAGCGCCGTTCCGTGTACGCGCTCAACCAGTGGAGGGCCCACGGGCGAACGCGAACGCACCAGCGCACCAACCGCCAGTGGGCCCTCGCGTTGCGAGCAAGAAATGCACTTACGTCGGAGGTGTTGTTTTGCCAAGGGGGTTTGCAAACATTGCATGTGGCTCCCCGAAGACAATCGGCAGGAATCCACACACCGTAGCATTGTGGACACGGCTTGCAAAAGCACCGACTTCCATCATACGCCCGATTGTGTTGCAAATTCTTGGCGTGATGGTAAAACTGTGCTTCTTGAGACTCTTCGGCTTCATCTTCGGCTTCATCTTCGTCGGAGGAGTAGTGCATACGTTCTCCTCCTTGAACACAGTTCTGCGAACACTCAATTTTGCTCAACCAGGTCGACTCTGGGGATTCGGACGCGTCGCTGTCGTCGCCGTCGTCTTCCTCCTCACCAAATCGCATCCTTGGTTGTCTCGCTGTGGTTAGGGTTAGGGTTAGGGTTAGGGTTAGGGTTAGGGTTAGGGGTGGTAACATGTGACATATGAAGTGTACCTAGAAAGCAAAGCGCGTCAATTGTTGCCTTGAAACTGCACGCGCTTGGGCCAATGGGTTTTCGTAGGAGCGCGCTCCGCGTGTGTGCACTGCCCCTCACCCAGACCACACGCCGCAAGACTACTAGAAAGTGTTTGCATTTTACGGTAAAACCCAAGCACTTTCTAACTCTGCCGTCCCGGCTTCTAACATCCCCTCTTTTTTCTTCTAGAAATGAGCTAACTCTTCTACTTTTGGGGCTGGCGCGCAGGCCACGGCAGATGGATCTGCCCGCGAGATACAGAAAAAGTATGCATAGTTTAAATAGTAACGTGTGAGCTCACACGGAGATCCATCTGCCGTGGCCTGTGCGCTGGCTCCAGAAGTAGAAGAGTTGGCCCACTTCTAGAAGAAAAATGAGGGGATGTTAGAAGCCGGGACACTAGAACTAGAAAGTGCTTGGGTTTTACGTTGCGCGCAGCGTTGCAAAAATCTGCAAAACGAGTCGTGCGCTCTTCAGACGGCTCCACTTGCTTGGAATGCGTGCTCGCCGCTAATAGGCATGAGCTTTGGTTACGAGTGTGATGCTCGTGAGAAGAAAACGCGCGCGGCATGTCGCGGAAAGAGGATGCGTTTGGCGCGGAGCCAAACGGCGCAGAGGAGGAGGAGGCGCCAGAGATCACATGGAGAATTCCGCCACCCTCCCGCCACTCACCGCCTCACTGGCCTCACCCGCCACGAAAATGCGCAACGTAAAACCCGAGCACCTTTTCAGATGTCGACGACTTGTGCGCGCGCCGCTGTCCAATCAGCCCGAAGGGTGGCACGCGCGGTTTCCACACCCCGCCTGCGCTGCGCGGTTGCCACCCCATCACCGCCGTGGAGCGCGCGGTGGTCCGACTCAACAATCCCAAATCCGAGCTTGCAGCCGGCAGTGAAGCGGGGCGTTTCAATACCACCACTGTGCGCTGGCCCTCCCGTAGGATCAAAGTCCACGGATGCGGTATTAAAGTTTGTCAGTTTGATGCCAGTCTGGCGTTCATACGGAGTCATCGTGGACTCCGTGTGCGTCGACTGCGACACCCAATGGTCGTCAGAATACAAGACTTGCGCGTTGGCCATGGCTTCATAGCCCGGGGTTTTTCCCATCTCGTCGAGGAGCCAGGCGATGCAGCCACGATCTTCTCCTCCACCTCCGCGACGCAAACACTGATTCATAACGGCTTCGACGTACCGGCACGGATCTTGGTCCTCGCCATTTTCAATATTCACCCCTACGAAAAATGCAAGGCCTTGTGGAACCTTGTGCACGGTCGGAAGGTCGGAGAGTGTCGACGGGAGCACTTCGCCCACCTCGGCATTGTAAAAATCGCCTTCGGTCACCATCACGTCGCGAACGTTGGCCCCGGGCACCTTGGCCACTGCGCTGGTATTGGTCATGTTGCCCCTGCTTCTATTGAAGATGCTCCCCAAGATGGAGGATGCGGGTGTAGCAACCCAGTGCCTAAACTCGTAGCTGTCGCGAAAGCCAGTGTACCAGCCATCATCACCGATG
>Ga0115007_10002121_pt1 | contig 12375 bp, 6 predicted proteins | sample ArcOceMetagenome_2_FD_87166 | JGI IMG/M metagenome (GOLD analysis project Ga0115007, IMG submission 87166) | Marine eukaryotic phytoplankton communities from Arctic Ocean - Arctic Ocean ARC135M Metagenome | ecosystem: Environmental > Aquatic > Marine > Oceanic | place: Arctic Ocean | collected... | reverse complement strand
TTTATTGCTTCCACCATCGTTGACCTTAACGGCTTCAAAGACGACCGACAGGGTACATCGACGTTCGGAAGATAGGAAAGACATACCAACCAATGACACGGCATCGCGAGGAACTTTCATTATCCGACAATCATTTTGCGTCGATTGGACCTGATAAGGTCCCTCGAAGACCCAAATATTACAGTCTGAAACTCCCTCATTGTACGAGGAGAGAGTATTCGTCTTAATATGAACGGCAAGGGCAAAAGTCTGATCGTAAACCCTAGCGCAGAGTCCTACTGACTTTCTACCATCACTCCATGAGGATGGAAGTGACAGTTTGTTACCTTGCAAAGTGTCAACCTCAAGTGGGTACAAAGAGCTCTCGGGATCAATTCTCCATTTACGAATACTCGCATCTGAGTGTAATGTAAACACAAGTACAGCTGTTGCGTCCTCATCATCTTCACCATGATTGAGCTTTACCTTATTTGTCGAAACGCACAAGGCAGCGGTAGGAGCCATATCAACAACATCCGCATCCATCTTATTCCAAAGTAAACTGGGCAAATTTGATATCATACCACCAAAAGGTGACGCCCGAGTCGCCATATCTTCAAGACATTGTGTTTCACTCCATACAGCACTCCTACCGGTATCCTTCCAATCAACCGTTACAATCAAGGGCGCCAAAGCCATGACGATCAAGTGGTTTTTGGTTGGAAAGAACGATATCATATTACCTTGTAAGTCCGACAAACCTACTTGTTCGAGTAACGGAGCTGGAATGTAGTCTTCGCGGGTTAATATCTTTAAAGGAGCTTCGGTATCTGCAATTAGATTTTCATCCAGTGATATTTGTACAATAGTACCCTGACAACCCACAAGAACCAATATCATTTTATTATTATTATTATTATCGGATACAATATGCGACGATGAAGAACTGTCGTCATTGGTGGTAACGGCAGCGAAAGCACGGACCGATACGACTCGTAAGTCTTTCGTGTCCAATTCAATCATAGTTGGAGATTCTAATGCATCCTCCTCGTGTTTTTTCCAAGATAGAGCTACACTAATAATATTTGGCTCCTCGATTAAAGCACTCGTAGTGACAAGTAACTCTTGTTGTCCTTGGAGCTTCACGGTAGAGACACTTGCAGCACCCTGCATAGCCTCGTCAAGATCACCGTCATTTCTAGTAGATGATGCTGATGAGTCATGCTGCGATATATGTAGTCGCTTTGTGTTGGTATCGACAACATAACGCCGTGTAGTTTCTGCATGGTTGTTGGAATAGACCAGAGGTATCTCCTCCATGATTGCTATTGAGCCTACTGTACTATATGTGACCGATTTGGGCTATTAGCGTGTGTCGTCCGTAAGTCTCGGGGGCCTGTTCTTTGATTGAGACTGACTATTTTAGTTATCAGTTGGTACTTTCAACTTCGGTTAATGTATCATCAAATGAAAAGATTCAATACTTCGAAGTAAGAAAGGGAGTCGAGTATTTTGTAGTCGAGGTTTGAGAGGTTTGAGTGTGGAAATGAATTCAAAATGAACGGCGTTGTCGAGTTGTTTTACGCTGTTTATTTGTGTAAAGGACTATTTAAGTATTTGTATATAACGTTACTGTACACTGTACACAATGGATAGCAGAATTGAGAATTGGAAATTGGACAAATGCTAAAATAAAACAATTGAAAGCCATTTAGAACACAACGCCGTACACCTAAGAAACAGAGCATTCACCAGCCACATGCATGATGCAGAACGGAACCTCTAGTCATAACGATCAAAGGGTCGAAAATAATGCCGTATTGTCAGACAATGACACTACAAGTAATAGAAGCGAAGAAGAAGATCCCTACCGAGTAAAGGTTTCGCTTCGTTTTATGATTTTAAGCATGCTTTCTTGTTGGCTTCTTGCCTTTGCTGTGGGTCGGACGGCCCGTAGTTTATTAATTATCGGTCCGCAACAACGCGTATTAGAATTACAAATGACATTAGAACTCCGTGAACAAGAGAATAGCAACGTTATGCTATTGCCGAACCCCGTATTGAAAAATAAGCCAATCCCACAAACAACCTATACGTCGATGAATTTTGATACGGCTCGGTCTTTTTCTATTAATTCTAGATGGGTCGTTACGGATGGAGAAGATGGAAAACAAGACAACAGTGGTGTATGCGAATCATCTTTGTCAGAACAAGAATGTCAGGTCAAATTGGAGGTACAGGAAGCAGTTCAGAAACAACAACCAATAAGTAGTGACGGAAGTTACAACGAAGATGAAGAATTCCATTTGCCCGCGGGACAGCATTTATTAATGGATATCCGAAACGTAGAATCATCATTCTTGGCATCTGAAGAAAGACTGGCAAAAGCTATGTTGGACGTCGTTGGGGGTTGTGGTTTGACTCTCTTATCCTATCATTGTCATAGACTAAAACCAGCCGGAGTATCTTGTGTTGGAGTCCTACTGGAGAGTCATGTTTCATTCCATACTTGGCCGTCTCAAGGTGTCGTGACGCTAGATTTGTTCACGTGTGGGTCCCAATCTCTTTTGCCAATTGTTGAAACTGTCGAGCGACTCTTTGGCGTACCGGCTACATCCGAAGGAATCGAAACAGTATGGGCATACAAAGTTAGAGGATTTGGTGACGAAACAGAAGAAGAATTGGCAGATCTATTTACTTTTCCTATTGGTACTATGACGGAATACAAAAAGGAATTAGTATCGATCGAAAAAACTGATCAATACAACCAAAGGGTGGATGTTTATGACGTTCTTCGGCCAGTGTACCAGAATTTTGAACAATACAAGCGCTCATTGCTCAATGATGGTTCATACGAATCACGATACAAAGAGATTTTCCAACCTGATCGGCTCCTATTTGTGAATGGTGTTCTACAATCAAGACGGTCAGCTGAAATACCCTATCACGAAGCATTGGTCCATCCGGCTATGCTCGCACATGAATCCCCCTCGCGTATATTGTTATTAAACTGTGGAGGAGGTGCTGCGTTGCGTGAAGTATTGAAGCATAAAGGAGTAGAATCAGTGATTATGGTGGAAGAAGAAAAAGAAGTTATCGATATTTCCAAGGAATACTTCCCAGAATACCATGATTGTAGCAACATTCAAGGCGGTACCCATTATTGTTTGGACGACGATAGGGTTGAATTGATATACAGTGATATATATGATTGGACCGATAGTCAATATAAGCAAAAGACTGGACTAAGCTTTGATGTTATCATTTTGGATGATACGTAAGTACTAGTAGCGACTTTTCGTTGTTTTTGTTGTTTCTTATTATTGTATGATAATTTCTCCTTTTTTATATGACTACCATTCACACTATGATTACTGTTTATTTATTTGCATTTCCTTTTGTACTCTAGTTACTATGTTGGAAACACGAAAAAAGGGGAGGACGATTTCGAGCTGTTTTTATCTTCGTTGCTATTGCCCGACGGCGTATTAGCTGCCCAGGTGGGAGATGCTGTTTCCCTCAATACAGCGGCAACTGGGAATCCTGATATGGAAGGATACTTTGCGTTCGCTAATAATCTACGAAAGAATGGCTTCCTTAGAATTAACGACTACGAGGAGGTATGTATAAATCTCTTTTTTTTTTTCTATTCGGGAGGAGATATAAACCACACATCGTTTTGTATGAAATGACTAACTCACCTATATATTATTTACATATTCTTATTATGTTGTGCGATATAAATATTTATTATATAGGGACATCTTGGATTTTCATATCCTTGGCAATTTTTAATAGCGTTTAAGAATAATGAACCGAGGGTGGCTTGGGATTATACGGCTTCCTCATGGCACGATATGCACATTAGCCAACGAATATTGCCTACACCAACTGGTGAATCGTCATTGATCCACTTTGATGGTGCAGTGATGCAAAGTTATTCCTATCCAAGCAAAGCCAGTGAGGTAGTATATTGTCGGGCATATCCAAAATCTGCTTCCTGTATCAAAGGTCGTGGACTTGAAATGGAACAACCATGATACAATACGCCATGATTTAGTGACTATAGACTTTCTAAGTCGAGACAAGCATTAAAAACAAAACAAAAACTCTGATTGATACATCCTTGTTTAGAATGAGGATAATTTTAAATATACAAATGTAACTTGATCATTTTTTTTTGACATTCGATTAGAGCCACACGAATAATGGTGGAGATTTGCATAAACAGTGCGTAATATGAATGTGTTGGTGGTGGTCTGGGTAGCCGGTTTTTTTTTTCCTCTTTTTTTCTTTCTTTGTTGATAAGATTTGAAGGAGGCTTTCAAAGTTGTTGTATCTTAAATTCTTGTGTTTTTGTGTTGTTTCTTTCGTGACCCACGACGAGAGTGAATTTGAATTTAGTCATGATCAACAATAAATTCATGCAACGCGTGAAGTGGGGCTTAATAGTGATGGGGCTTAGTTCGCGTTCTGCATTTGTTGAGCAAAGACATCGTGTTTTTGTTCTTTGTTTTGAGGTCGAGCGAAGAAATAGGCGGAGGCATGCATTCTCTAGCATGCGGAGGAGGAGCATTGAACATATTTGATCTATCAAATAATGAGAATCTCTCCATACACAAAATGCATAATGTGCTTAGTGCCTTTATTTGACTTTCAACACATTTAAATATACAACGAGAATTCTGTATTCTGTTCGATTGACGTATTGTACCTATCGGCCGTTGCTGCCAGTGCTTGGTGTTGTTCCTTCCTTTTGTCATTCGGAACGAGAGTCAGACCTGTTTGTGTTCTAATTCAAAATTCAAATTGACTGGCGTTCTTTTTTAAAGTTAGGAAGGTTGTACAAGTACAGCAATCAGTACTATGGACTTATCGGTTATTGCTGCGGTGGGTTCCTTTGTTGTATCGGAACGGGTGTTGAAACCAAAGGCAACAGTCTTAGTAATTCTCGGTTTGGTTCTAATTTATGATTTAAAAACGAAAACACACGATGTATCATCTCTAAGAGTGTATAGAGGTACGTTCGATTCATTCGTTTCTATACAGATTGACGGAATTACTGTAGCGAAGTAATGGGTAATATTTCCAAACAAACGAAAAAAAACTCACATCATTTTTGTTTCTGGCATCTTCCTTTTTTGTTATTTCCCTCAAAAAGGTCCTGCTTTAGTAGCTTTTACATTGATGATGGCTGCATTTTCACTTAGGACATGGCGACGGAATGGTGTTGCCTGTGATGAATTGATTTTTCTTCCTGGAACTCAGCACGGTCACCAAATCGGTGTCGTAGATTCACCTTTAGTAGAATCCATACAATTGTCGGCATCGATGGATAATAATGATGATGACAACAACAACAATGATGGTGATATTAATGTGGACAATATCAATTATAATAATAATAACAGCTGCAGCAATAGCAATAGCAATAGCAATACAAACAGCGACGACGACAAGATCAGCAATGATTCAATTCCGTCTACAAAGACAAATGATAGTTTTTCATCGTCCCAGCATTCTTATTCTGGAGATAATTTGGAAATGATATCACTTTCACCAAATGATAGTACTTACAGTACTGACGAAAATAAATCAGAAGAAGATGAAATAGAAAGTTGGAACGACGAAAATGACGAAACAACAGCACTCTCGGCGATAAACTCATCATCATTATTTCGTCGGTGTAACAATCGGAGCCACAACCATAACGAAAACGGGGTAGAATCAACCAACAATAATTCGAATAATAATACGAGTCGTATTCAACGATGGATTGAAAATCATCCTCGATTAGCATACTTGTGGACATTTTTCTTTTCTCGATCGTCAGGATCCAACAATCAAGCGACGACCTACGCACCATCTGCACCGTCAGTCTTTGGGGCATCTTTGGATTTGAGTTTACCAGTCCTATTTAATTTTCATGTCTTTATAGTGGCCTTCAATCATATACAGGGACAAAACAAAGGGTTTTGGATTGAAACTCCTGTAAAAATTCTACCAATTTGTTTTTTGACTGTGCTTTTAGTAAGAGCTGTGATACCACCATCGAAAAGGATTCGATTTTGGTCAACGATGAAATTTACATTTACCGCACCCTTTCATAATGTGAATGTTAGAGACGAATTCATCGGAGATTGTTTAACCTCATGGGTACGACCGGGACAGGATCTATTATTCGCACTAAGCTATTACGCTGCGGTTGTTTGGGGTGCGTTATTCAATGGATACAGTCTTACGAAATGTGGAGAACTTCTAGAAGAGTCTTGGTGGTTGCACAACGTTATACTACCAACCTTTGCGATTATACCTCTTTTTCTAAAATACTTACAATGCCTGCGTTCTGCATACGACACAAACCAAAGATGGCCTTACATAGGGAATGCACTCAAGTATCTTTCGGCCTCTTTGGTTATAATATATGGCACGACACATCCCGATCAACGGAAATCCTCTACTACCTGGATAGTGTGCTTTATCGTCGCTTTGGTGTATCAAATATTCTGGGATGTTGTGATGGATTGGCAGCTGTTCGAAATACAACGCGATATATCGGTGGTCATGGCGGATGCTACAAACTCTGAATCATCAACAATTTCTAGTGTCCGGCCCAATTCTAAGATCTTACTGAGCTTCCAAATGTATATCGTACAACCCATTGTGGATCGCTACCAACGATTGAGGGCAATAATACCAGGCTGGAGTCACATACAATTACGACAGAAGCGTTTATACAAGACCGAATCATTTTATTGGAAAATATTTGCATTCAATTTGTTAACAAGATTTACGTGGATGTGTTGTTTTATCCCGGCGTACCACGTTTCACGAAGTGACAGGGGGACCAGCACAGTCGTTTTAACGTCAATCAGTGATGTTAACAGCTATTGGGGAGTCCTTCTGCCAATCACTGAAATCTTCCGACGTACATTGTGGGGATTTTTATATTTGGAAAATGAAACCTTGAAAATTATGGATGCCGATACCAAATATCAACAAGTACAAGGTGCAGGTTACAATGACGAAGGAAGTGAAGGGGATGCAAATTCGAAATTTGATGAACATCGATCATTTCGTAGTCAATTATTGCCAACGTGGTTAGATAAGCAACAACAGGTGGCCCACAATGCGGCCACTAGCGCTAGTGGAGCTAAACAGCATAAGCAGGTCGTTCGAAAGATGTTTATTGCTGAATTGTGCATGTGGGCTGCAGCCTTTGTCATTTTGTGTGGTTTGGTTGCTAGATAATTCGAATAAGGAAATCGTTAATACAAATACATGTACAGTAGGATCTAGGACCTACCACTAAAATACAATATAATTGTAAAAGCAATCTCTTATTCTATGATGTTACACTATTTTTACATAACGCATATTTCGTCTTTATTCTGGATCCACGTATAATTGGTTTAATAACTCCTCGATCTTGTACGGTGAATACTTAGTATACTCGTTTTGATGTTTCTTCGAAAACCGGATTTTCGAGTATTTGTCGTAAAATCTGCGATAATTTGGGAGAAAGACTCCTGCAACTTCTTTTTGCAAAAGATCACGGAGCCTTGGATCTACAACACACAAATCTTTGTGTTCTTCGAAGATACGTTCAAAGTCTAAAAGGAAAAGAAAAACGAAATAACAGAGGAGAAATAACATGAAATGAGACATTACGAAGAAAAAAAAAGTCAACCAGAAGTATTATTGGAATCAAATCAAATCATCGTTTTTACCTTCGTTGAAGCCACTGAAACGGCTTTTAATCAATCGTCCACTATCCAAAGACAATATGGTATCATTCTTTTGATACTCAAGTTCATCGTGCTCTACTGAAGTCAAGTGAGTATTAAGTGCCTCCCATTGACCAAGGTACTTCCCTTTTTCTGATTCAAAAAGTTTATTCACCTTGTCTACAAACCAAGAACTCTCTATCCTAAAGTCATCATAATCGCCCATAATACTTTCTCCGGTTGGACCAAGCTCATCACGAAGATAAAATGTATTGTTCATCATGAACATGCTGCTTCTAGCGTGGCCAATGTCAGCAGAATGTTTTGTGTAGTTAAGGGCCTTACCCTTGAGAGAATTGACGAGTCTCATTACAAGGAATCGGATAAATGAGTCCAATTCGCCTGCCTCTTCTCCCATGCCTGGGTCCCATGGCAACTGACGTCGTTTTGATACTGATTTGTAGGCACTATCGAAAGGAGAAATCAACTTGACAGCTCGAACCACATCAATCGTTAAAAGGGCGACCCGGGCATCCTTAACACGTTGTGCACTTCCTTTGACAGGGTCTTCTTGAATGGCCTTGGCAAGATTCTCTAATGTGCGTGCGGTATTTTTGACTGTTGTACGATGAATAGCAATACACAAGATTGATGCAAGACTTTGTGGTTCATCTCCGCCGTCACCAATGGGCATGTCACACAATTTCGCCACGGAGGGTCCTAGCATACGTACGCCGTCTAACATTCGTAATCCTGCTGCCGCTGCAGAAGCCGTTTGACGAACTGTCAATGGGGGTGGAGTTTCTCCTTTGACAGAACCCGAAGCATGTCCGATACAACCCTCTTTTAAAAAGACAGTTTCGATAATATCCATCGTCTTGTCAACAACGGACGAAGCCACATGTGAATAAGCCGCCGCGCATGCTTTCCGATAAAAGGGGGAAATTTCATCATTAACGGCATCCTCGTCAGCGATCTTCGTCAATGACGGCGAAACAACTGTTCTGTAGACATTCTTTTCACCAGCCACAACCACCATACCGTGTTCTAAGCATCGAACCGCATCTCGCGCTGCTACATCAGCTGGGTCTCCCACGACATTGGCGGCAAACTTTTCTGCATTCTTTTTTCGTTCCTGTTTGAGTCGTCGATGGTATTGATCGACGCATCCGAATGCAACTGTCTTACGCGATTCGCCGTATGCATCAACGTGAGGGAAGCCCGTCTTTAATGGACGCTGTACCAAATTAGTGTACATTCCACTGCCCACTTTTTCAGTACGGACTACGCGATTTGCGGGATGACCAAAGTGATGGGCTAAGCCAGGTGGTTCGTGTCTATGTGGTGGACCTAATTGAAAGCCGTTCCCACCGAGACATTCAAATATACCTCTTAATTCTCGTACCAGTCGTGCCTCCACCGGTTGATACTCTTCAAATTCCCCAATACTTCGCAACAAATCCCGATTTTGGAGTGCCGCTGCTAAACGATCACGGGTCTAACATGCAATTTATACCAGTACGAACCAATAATAATGTGTTAGGGTGATAGCTGATGGAATATTGTAACCAATAGAGAAACTCATGCAATATATAGTCTAAATTCACATTATGTCATAAAACGATAGATACATGCATACATACAGAATTTTCTCCTCCTTTTTATTCTTATATATCAGTAACGTTACCAACACACAAACAAATATTCATACGTACCTGTTGTGCCGTTTCATTCGCTGGTGTCACTCCACTTTCTCCTTCTTGTTTGACAACCCTTTTAATCCTCACGGCTTGGCCACTATCAATCAAATGAAAGGATTCTAATATACACATCGAAGATACTCCCATTTGATGCACTCGTTCTAAAGACGATAATGAATTTCCAGTTGATCGCCAATGCCTACGATCGATGAAGAACTCGTATGCGTCACGAATAATTTCCATAGAATCCGCCGCGGCATAGACATCTTGTTCGGTAAGGATAACATTCTTCTCTTTTTCAGAATTCTTATTATCACCAAAGGGATTGTGTCGAGCAGGACCTTTCTTATCACCACGTTTGCCTGATTTCTCGCTCTGCATGTGAACGATCCCACGATGCAACCGATCGATGGCTGGTTCACAATCGTCTTTGGTATCAAACTTTTCCCTTGCATCTTTCAACAAAACAAGCGTAGCACCAAGATTGTTCGATGCCTTGCTTAGCATACTGGAGGCATCAGAGGCGGGTGATGTAAGAGAATCCAACTGCCTTGCTCGTTTCGTCATTTGGTCACAACGAAGGCAGGCAGTAGATGTAGTACTTTTCATCTTTCGCAGACTTTTGTTGAGAGCGTCGATCCGACGCGACTCTGTTTGAATACCCATTATATATGAATTACGAGTACGCCGTATGCGATACTATTATTATATGCTACAGTATGCTTTTTCAAGTTGAGCCAAGAGATTAAATGGCCGAATTGAGCGGATTCAAGATCTCCTAATGCTTAGAGCCTACCGGAATGCTTATTGCACTGCGGATAGAGATAAGTGATATGTAACAATAGATGTTGAATTGTTTAAAAGAGAGGTATTGATATATTGATATATTGAGTATTGAGTGTACTGTATATATTCAAATATATAGTGTACTTTGAACTTCCTCCGTGCAACGGAAGTTGTCCACGGGGCTATCGCTTGAAATTTCACACGGTAAAAGCACGGTAATTTAGAGAAAAATAAAAATAATAAATAAAAGCGTCGACTCAACTCACTCATTCTCCGTGCTTTTGTCGCGTAAAAGTTTCTATCGCGCATATCCCCGTGGACAACTTCCGGTGCACGGAGGAAGTATGTTAGAGAAAGGTAGAAAAATTCGACTATTGAATAACTTAGTTTCTTTTCTGAGACTTTTGCACATGCACTACAGTAAGGCTTTGTTTATTTGTTTATTTCTTTAATTAAAATAACTATAATTTTGGAAATTAAACTGTTTTTATTACTTTTGCCTATTTTTGGCCCCTCGGGATGCATTCTACACAATCTGGATCAACTAGCTATCCTTGACCAGACCACCAAAAACTGCGGCAGGAACCACCTTGGTGCTGATACCTTGAATCTTATCAACCTGATTATCAGTATTATTATCCGTTATTGAAGGGGTATTTGTCGCTTCACTCTCGGTGTGTTCGTCGTGAACATCATAAGCATCACCCTCAAGCTCATCGACGAGTTCATCAATGTCGATTTCTTCGTCATCATCATCTTTATTTTGTTCTGCCATTGCAGTAGCCTTTCGTAGTTTGGCTACCCGTTCTTCCATGTCGTCCAAACTTGCAGCTTGTGCCGACCTTTTCCCGCTACTACCACCCGCTACGAAACCAGAAATTGTCGACGTATTGGGATTTAACTTGACACCTTCGCGTTCTGCAATCATTTTCATGGCATCTTCGTTAGACAATGTTTCCGCTTTGAAGTCGGTACCGCTCATTTCTGCGGCATTGTAGTTTACAGTGGAATAGGATGCTTCTACACTACGTTTGATACGTAGCATTTCACGAAAGGTTTCTTCGTTACCGTGAGAAATCTCAAACTCATTCCATGCCTTCCAGTATTCTTCATTCCTTCGAGGATCTGACATTTGTGCACCGTAGGTTAAGACGGCCCGGGCTCTATCAAATTCTTGAAGAGAGGTTTCCATATTGGCAAAGTCTAAACAAAGTTTGGCTGCTGCACCATCCTCCAAATCTTGAATGGCATTTTGGTAAATATCACGAGTGGCAGTCTGACCTAGGTACTTCGCTGTTTTGGCAATAAAGAGTTGGTACGCCGTATACTTGTCCTCTCCTGGTACTGTTTTACACATTTGATGGTACACACCCAATGCTCGCTTCGTCAAACCGTGTTCTTCTTCGTACTTCCCATTAGTTAGGAAGAATTCAGTACTCTCCTCGGGTGGACAGGCATCTATACATCGTTGGAAGAGATCCCGGGTTCGTTCTAGCTTGGTTTCTCCGTAGCGTTTTAGAAATGAATCCAAGTATGCTTTCCAAATGAGTTTGACACCAGGATATTGAAAGAGTTCTATCCCACGCTCATAAGCACTAAAAGATTCCTCAAAGTACTTTTGCTCTGTCAAAAAAGTGGCAAAGTTTAAAATATGAAGAGGAGTGGCTACCTTTTGCTCAATAGCACGGCTGTATGCATCCTTAGTAGTTTGGGCCGTTCCAAGTGACTCTTCTAAATCCAAAAGCAAATCCCATAGTCGTAATGATTTAGGTAGGCCTCGAATCCATTTCGGAGCAAAGGGTGGAATTATCACGCTTGACCTTATAATATCTAAGGCGTCATCCCAAGTCTCCTGTCGGAGCTCTAGTTCTACCCATGCCACATAACATTCCGCCAAGTCGTCGACATTTTTGAATTCATAGACCCATTGATTACATATCCGATCAAAAAGATTGCGTGACTTGGCTACCTCCTTGCAATCTTCTTCGTAAATTTTGGCCAAATGTAAAACCATTTGATTAGAATTTCCACCCACGGCTCGTCGGGCCTTGACAGTTTTAAGACCTTCTTCCAAAGCGGCGGCCGCCTGGTGGACTTGGCCATTCTCCTTGTACAATCGAGCTCGTTTTAGCCATTCTCCCACGTCATCTGGATTTTGTCGTAATAAAACACCATTGAGTAGA
>Ga0115007_10002120_pt1 | contig 12379 bp, 10 predicted proteins | sample ArcOceMetagenome_2_FD_87166 | JGI IMG/M metagenome (GOLD analysis project Ga0115007, IMG submission 87166) | Marine eukaryotic phytoplankton communities from Arctic Ocean - Arctic Ocean ARC135M Metagenome | ecosystem: Environmental > Aquatic > Marine > Oceanic | place: Arctic Ocean | collected... | reverse complement strand
GCGGGTGGTATTCGCGCACCCCCGCGCGCTCCTGCCCGCCCCCCCCCCCAAAGACGCGGACTCCGCGTTCACCACGCACACCACGGAATCAAGCCGGACGCGCGCCATCTTCCCGAACGTCTTGTCAAGCGCCGCGACCGTCTCAGTGGGGTCCACTAACCCGCTGGTTTCGATTAAAAGGTACTCGACGTGTCGCTGCGAGTCAACACCAGATGACTCGTCGCGCACCCCCGCTTTCCCCGCCGCGTCCAGCATTCGCCACACCTGCGTTTCGAGCTCGCCACCCAGGGTGCAGCACAAACACCCGTTCGTGAGCTCCACGATGCCGTTATCGTTGTTGTCACTCTGGAAGTTTTGTTGTTTAGAGGCTCTCGCCACCAACTCGGCGTCGATGTTGAGCTCCGCGAAGTCGTTCACCGCGCACGCGATTTTCAAACCCCGCGAGTTGGAAAGCACGTGCCGCATCACCGTGGTCTTACCGCTGCCCAGCCATCCCGTCACGAGGGTGGTGGGGAGCCTTCGTCGTTCCGTTGGCGCGAACGCGGTTCTTAACTCGTAGTTGCGGAACAAATTCACGGTGAAGGCTTCTTTGTCTTCCCGGGGGGGGGATGGGTTGATTGCCATGGATGGCGCCACCAAGGATGGCGAACCCGAACCAACCGAGGGTTCAGATTTCGATTGCATCACCACGAACCTTCCCGGTCGTGCCCACTCGCGCCGCGCCACCCCTCCTCGCTGTGAGTTCGCGCGTGCAAAGCGTGGCGCGTGCGGTGCCAGCATCCAAAACCCACACCACCGCGGAAGGCCGCCGCCGTCGCTTGTGGGGCGACAAGGGATTCACATGTCGAGACGAGAGACGACGTTTTGGGCGAGTTCAGTCGAAAACGAATTGTGAAATGTGTGCACTCTTCAGATTCACACTTCGTGGAGCGCTCTCGTGTCGTGCTTCGACGACTCTTCCGAGGCTACCGACACAGCCGTGGTGAGTGGTTGCGACGATTCGATAGCCGCACGCGGGCGCACGTGGAATCTCTGCGATACTGTCGTACACGAGACGCGATGGGAGGGAAACGGTGCTCGCATGGAAAGGTGAAAAGTAACTGTGCGGAGTGCAACCCCTGCCCCCATGGGAAGCTGAAAGACAAGTGCGCGGAGTGCAACCCCTGCCCTCACGGCAAGCTTAAATACAGCTGCGCGGCGTGCAAGGGGTGCCCCCACGGCAAGGTGAAAAGCAGCTGCCTTGAGTGCACCCCCTGCCCTCACGGCAAGGTGAAACGCAGCTGCGCGGAGTGCACCCCCTGCCCTCACGGCAAGGTGAAAAGTAACTGCAAGGAGTGCAGCTCCTGCCCTCACGGCAAGCTGAAAGACAAGTGCGCGGAGTGCAACCCCTGCCCTCACGGCAAGGTGAAAAGTAACTGTGCGGAGTGCAACGGCTGCCCCCACGGGAAGCGGAAACACAGCTGCACAGAGTGCAACGGCTGTCCTCACGGGAAGCAGAAACAAAGCTGCGTGGAGTGCAACCCCTGCCCTCACGGCAAGCTGAAAGAGAAGTGCGCGGAGTGCAACCCCTGCCTCCACGGCAAGGTGAAACGCAATTGTGCAGAGTGCAACCCCTGCCCCCACGGGAAGCGGAAAGACTGCTGCGTGGAGTGCAAGCCCTGCCCTCACGGCAAGGTGAAACGCAACTGCGCGGAGTGCACCCCCTGCCCTCACGGCAAGGTGAAAAAGAACTGCGCGGAGTGCAGCTCCTGCCCTCACGGCAAGCTGAAAGACAAGTGCGCGGAGTGCAACCCCTGCCCTCACGGCAAGGTGAAAAGTAACTGTGCGTTGTGCAAGAGGGTCAAATAGAGACTCTTCGAAGAGAAGGACAAGAAAAAACGCACAAAATTGATACGGGCACCACCGTAACCCCTGTCCGCACGGCAAGTTGAAATACAGAGTGCAACCCCTGCCCTCACGGCAAGGTGAAAAGAAAATGTGTGGAGTGTAAGGGCTGCCCCTATGGCATGCGGAAAGACCACTGAGTCGGAATAAAATGCTTCGTTTGCCAAAACTCTTGGAACAAGGGAAGACAATCAAAGCGGCGCGTTGCAGAAAGTTTTTTTGATATTCACAACTCCTCCTCGTCGTCGTGGTCTTCGTCGTTTTCCATGAAGAAGTCATCTTTTTCCGTTTCTTTTCCACCAGTCCCTCCCATCTCCGCCGCCGCCGCCGCCGCGGCTTCGCCTCCTTCGTTCGCCTCCGCGAGCGCCGCGCTTTTCAGCATGTTTTCCGTGATTATTTTTCTCAGCCGTTCTCTTTTTTCCAACAAGTACTCCGTATCCCCGTCCTGTTTCAAAATGCTGACGTACTTGTGTCCTTTCGGGAAGTTCATGACGTAGTGCAGGTCGAGTTTCAGTTGCTTTAACTCGTTCGTCACTGATTCGCTTCTTTTGCCTCCTTCTGCTGGGTGGTCCCGCTCCAGCTTCTCCGCCGCCCGCGTCAGTTTCACGCGCTCGAAAAACTTCACCTTGTGGTACCGCACCGCCATCACTCTTTCGCGCTCGAGTTGTTTGTTCTCCACGCCCGCCACGGAAAGGGCTTCTAGTTCTCGCATCTTCTCAAGACGTAGCTTTTCAGGCAAACCCTCCCGCTGCAACAGCCGGTTAATCGACCGCTGCTGGTTCTTCGTGCTTTGTTTCTTGCCTCCGGTTTTGCTCCACTCTTTTTTGCCATCACCGCCGCGACCGCCAGCAGGTTTCCCTCTTCCGCCGGTAGCGCCTCTTCCCCCACCGCCACCGCCACCGGCACCCCTTCCGCCGAACCGACCGCCCCCGTCTCGGCCGCCGAACCCTCGGCCGCCGCCGCCCCTGCCGCCTCCGCGGCCGCCGCCTCTTCCGCCACCGCCAAAGTGGCCCCCGCCTGAACCGCCACCGCCGCCACCGAAGGAGTCACCGCCCATCGAACTCGAGTTGGTTGTACGCGCGATTAGTCGGACACGGGTTTGCGTTGCCTCGCAACTGACACGGAGTGACGCGGACGCGTACGTCTCGCCGCGTCGACGAGAGACGCGAACGGGAAGCCTGGCGGGCGCGGTGCGCGGAGAGGTGTCCGCGAACATTTGATTTGAAGGATTTTCAGAGGTTCGGCAGTGTTCCGCATCTGCAAATTGTGTAGACTGGATACCTGTAGACACGTGACATTAACAAGAAGTTAAGACTCACCACCGCATCCTCCTCCCAGGGTCCAATCACGCTATCACGGTCCGCGCCTTCGGGTTCGAAGTTCAGGATTATTGCAGTGACACTCGCGCGGCGCAGTAGCACTGGACCACCCGTTTCGTGGTCGTCGATCGACGGTATCGCACCGGACGTCGCGGAACGCTCGAAGCTCTGCGCGTCTGCACCCGCGGTCCTTTCGCGCGTTTCCGGAAACGCCTTGGTTCTGCTGCACATTCCCGCGCGAGATCTTGCGAATCGACAAGGCAACCCTGAACCACGCGGTCCGGTCGCCATGGTGGAGAAGGTGCGGCCTACGAAGCAGAACTCGTTTCGCGCCACGAACGAGTTCGCGGACATCGCGCGTACCGTTGGTGAGGTGGATGACTACGTGTTACAGGAGTTCCTCACGGACATCATCGACGGCGGCGTGGGAGGGCACGGGTCTGGCCCGGCGTTGGAGACTTCGGGCGGGGTTTCGGCGGGCGGGGTCGGTTCAGGGCCGACCGCACTGTTCGGCGGGTTTCGGCAATCCTCGTTCGGGTTGAACGACTTCAACGCGCCCGTCTCAATGATGGGCTCGCCGTGGCCTTCCATGGACATCGGCACCGCCGCGGGTGTTGCCGAGGCCGGGGGTTTGAATCAACCCCAGCAGCACGCCGCGTCCTTCGCGTTCGCGCCACCGGGGGTGTCTTCCGCGGCGGGGGCAGGGGCGAAAGACGCGGAGTCAAAAAAAGGCACCAAAAAAGCGCGATCGAGACGCGCATCTCGGGCGTCCAACACCGGGTCGGAGGAAGGCCTCGACCTGGATGACCAGGACATGGACGCTGACGTGCGGCGCAAACGACAACGGCAAGCTAACTTACAAGCACAGCGAAGGTGCCGCGAAAGACACAGGAACCACGTCACGAACCTGGAGGCGGAGCTGGACGCGCTGCGCGTGACCGCCGACGCGGCGAGCGCGGAAAACGCGCGGCTGCAAAGCGCGCTGCAGCGCTCGCTTCTTGGTCTGGAGGACTGCCAACGACGGTGGCACTCCATGAAAATGGACAACACGGACATGTCCCAGATGCAGGCGATGGCGGAGGCGAAGATGGGGGAAATGGCGCAGTCGCTGCGTTTGTGCGCGGCGCAGAACACCGCGCTGGTCACTGCGTTGCGAGTCAACGAATCGCCGAGATCCTCCGCCGGCGGTGCTCCTCCGGGCAGTGGCTCGGGCGGTGACACCGCGCGGCGCATCGAGCAAGGCCTGGACGGCATGGACATCGCCACGGGTAGCGTTGACACGGAACACGTGAAACCGGAATCCGACACGTTTGGCGTGTTGGGCGGGGCGCTCGCCGCCGCGAGCGGTTTCTCCGCCGGCGACAAAAAAGTCGACGACGACTCGCTAGTCTCGCTACAGCAACAAGCCGCGGAGTTGGAAAAACGGGCTACGCACGAGCCAGTGTCCGACGAGGACATGAAGCGCGTCGCGTTGAGGTTGACAAAACAGTTCCGCACCTACCTCGTGGACGGCAACGCGTGCTCCTCCGCGGTTGCGTTCGCGTCCGTCGACGGACCCTCGTCGGCGAACCACACCCCCGCCGGGCCGGGCCAGACGAGGTCGGTGCTGAAGCGCGCGAACGAAATCACGCGCGCGCTGAACCTGAGTGACACGCAACGCGCGCGCGTCCTGCAGCTGTGGAAAACGCACTCCGAGAAACTGCACGCGTTGTTTGAGCGCCGCAAAAAGCTCACCGCGGATGCGTTGATGTTACAAGGCACCTCGCCGGTCGCGACGCTGGTGGATTTCCTTTCAATCGGCAGTGGCACGTTGTCCATGGTGCGGAACGAAGAGGAGCTCATGGAACGAGGCGGGCAGATGACCTTAACCGGGTTCGCGCAGCACGCGTGTCGGTTACAAGGCGTGATCAGCGAGTTGAGGGATAACATCGGCGCGGAGCAAATGCAGAACTTCGTGTTGGTCTCAGAAGTCGTCGACGACGTGTTCACGCCGATACAGACGTGTCACATCTGCGCGAACTGGGGACCGGAGTGCCCGGACATGTTGGCCATCTCAAGAGCCATCACCGTGCAGACGATGGAGGAGAACGTGCTCGGCGCGCCGTGAGGGGGACGCGCTTTTCAGCCGCGAAGGGGTGCGTTTTAATTTAATTGATGTTACCCCTCTTCTTTTATTTTGTATACGTACGATGGTTTTACGGCTGCAATTTGCTCTGTTTTAGTTCTTGTTACTCACGTCTTGTTACTCACGCTTACGGCGCGACGGAGGGGGGGACGGAGTTTGGGCTTTTCTCAATCGCGTCTTCCCCTCGGCGCGGCGACGCGTGATTCGTCTCGCGGTGAAGTCGCGTCGCGAGCGCGTCGTCCGTCGCGTCGGCTTCTCGTGTTTCATTTGGTTTTTGTACCTCAGCTTGTGTTTGTGTATTGGTCTTGTCCTGCGCTGCAGCTGCGACACGCACGGCGCGTGCTTGTTTTAAACTCGTTGCCATTGTCTTGGCTTCCTCGGCGAGCGTCGCGAACCTCGCCGCCGCCGCCGCGCTGGCGACCGCGCTTCGCCGCGACTCGGCGGCGGCCTCGGCCTTGGCCGTTATGGAGGCTTTGATATCAGAAGCGGCATTGGGTGTAGGGTTCAGGTTAGGGTTCATGGCAGGGTTTACCACCAAAGCAGGCTCGGCACCAGACGCCGCCGCAGCCGCGCGCGCGCGCGCGGCTTTGATGAGATCCGATTCCGGAATCATCGGCCGTGGCTTTTTGTTTTTTTCCTTCAAAACGCTCATCACTGCCGGGGGGAGGTTGGGCTTGTTGGGAACGTCCGACTCCTTGGGTACTGCAGGCTGGGAGCTCGCGCCACCACCGACCTCCTTGTTCTCCCCGAAAACGTTGCCGGCCGCCATCTGCGCCAGCAACCTTTTGCGAGGAGGCAGGTGCTGCAGAGATCCGCCCGCGGGTTCATCCGAGGTGGTCGTGTTCATTTTTCCGAGGTGTTGACGAAGACCGACGTTGGTCACGGGACGCGCACTTCCGCGGGTACGTTACGCGCTTTCGGGCGACTTACTAGCGCACGACCCGGCAGAACAGCAGACACGTCGATTCAGTACCCTCGCCCTTCACCTGGCTCGGCGCACTTCGTCACTGCGGAAGCGGGGACATTGCGCGGGAGAGAGAAGGGTGAGGAATATCCGACTTCCCGCCAGAAAATGGGGGGGATCCCCCTCGCGAGGACGGGGTTGATAGGTAAATTTCACAGGTAAAGTGTAAATTTAAAAGGGGTATAAATTTCGTATTTCAAAGGCGGTAGACGTTCAAATCAGAAGTTCTACTTTCAAAATGGGTAAAATTAAACAAGATTATATACTTTGAAAATGGAGGCATCGTCCAATCGGGGCTTTACCTTCGCAAGAAGGAATAGCGGTTCTCTCACCAGTCCATTGTCAGAAGTTTCTGACTAAGGACTCGCTGGTCTAGTGGTAGAATAACCGCCTCCCACGCGGTTGACCCGGGTTCGATTCCCGGGCGAGTCAACTTTTGCATGGCTGTAGAGGCGCCGTGAGGACGCCTGTGGTGATCATGCTCAATCTTCAGCCCGAAGCGTGAAGTACCGTAGTTATGTATTTTTTTCATTACAGTTCACACAAACAAACAACACTCGGCATCCCGCTCGTCTCTTTTTCTTTCTTCTCATCACCGCGTTTCACCTACGTTATCTGTCTTCGCACAACGCGCCGGCATCCTCGAGAATTTGAACGATCGCCAAGTAGCCTTGAAGAGCGGCGACGTACAGCGGCGTCGCGCCGACATCAATTGCCTTGTTGATGTCCGCGTCCAACTCGACCAGCGCCCGCACCGCCGCCTCGTGACCCTGCTCAGCGGCCATGTACAGCGGCGTCACGCCTCCATCCTCTGCCTTGTTGACGTCTGCGCCCGCCTCGATCAGCGCCCGCACTACCGCCTCCTGAACCTATTCAGCGGCGATGTACAGCGCCGTGTATCCGTTAACCGCCGCGTTGTTGATGTCCGCACCCGCCTCGATCAGCGCCCGCACTACCACCTCGTGGCCGTTTTCAGCGGCGATGGACAGCGGCGTCTCGCCGTTATCCATCGCCTTGCTGATGTCCGCGCCTGCCTGGATCAGCGCCCGCACCACCACCTCGTGACCCTTTTGAGTGGCGATGAACAGCGGCGTCGCGCCGTTATCCATCGCCTTGCTGATGTCCGCGCCTGCCTGGATCAGCGCCCGCACCACCACCTCGTGACCCTTTTGAGTGGCGATGAACAGCGGCGTCGCGCCGATATCCATCGCCTTGCTGATGTCCGCGCCTGCCTGGATCAGCGCCCGCACTACCGCCTCGTGGCCCTTATGAGCGGCGATGAACAGCGGCGACATGCCGTTATCCATCTCCTTGTTGATGTCTGCGCCCAACTCGACCAGCGCCCGCAGCGCCGCCTTGTGACCCTGTTCAGCGGCCATGCATAGCGGCGTCACGCCTCTATCCGCTGCCATGTTGACGTCCGCGCCCGCCTCGATCAGCATCCGCACCATCGTCTCGTGGCCATTTTGAGCGGTGGCATACAGCGCCGTCGCGCCGTCATTACTTGACTTGTTGATGTCCGCGCCCAACTCGACCAGAGCCCGCACTACCGTCTCCTGACCCTGTTGAGCGGCGATGTACAGCGGCGTCTCGCCGTCATCCATTGCCTTGCTGATGTCCGCGTCAGCCTCGATAAGCGCCCGCACTATCGCCTCGTGGTAGTTACGAGCGGCGATGTACATCGGCGTCACACCGTTCTCCCTCGCCTTGTTGACTTGCGCACCCAACTCGATCAGCGCCCCCACTACCGCCTCGTGGCCCTTGAATGCGGCGATGAGCAGCGGCGTCACGCCGTCATCAATTGCCTTGTTGACATCTACGCCCAACTCCATCAGCGCCCGCACTACCGCCTCGTGGCCGTTTTGAGCGCCAATGTGCAGCAGCGTCCAGCCGTCTTCCTCCGGCTTGTTGACGTCCGCGCCCAACTCGATCAGCGCCCGCACCATCGCCACTTGGTCGTTTAGAGCGGCGATATGCAGCTCGTTCTCGTCACATGGGCAGCCGTTCTTGCGCGCCCACAGTAGCACTTTCAGATGCCCGCCCTCCGCAGCTTTATGGCACGTGCCTATGTCCCACGGGAAGCCGTTCGTGCGTGCCCACTGCAGCACCTCGAGGTGCCCGCCCAAAGCCGCCGCCGAGCACGTGTTCCGGTCCCACGGCCAGCCGTTCGCGCGCAACACCTTCAACTCTTCGAGCTGTCCGCTCCTCGCCGCTGCCTCACAAAGGCGTTCTCGACGCGACAGGCGACCTTGCCGTTGCCGGCGCTGCAACGCGCTCAAACATCCGAGCTCCACGGCACGCTCTTCATCAAGCTTCTTAAACCGAAGCCCCGTCGCCGCCACCAGGTCGCGCATCGCGCGGCTCACCGCTGGGAGCCGAGCGAGATCGGCGGGGTCGTCGAAATGCTTAGATCTCAGAATGTGCGTGACGACGAGGTGGTCGGGGAGGTCAGGGATAGCTTCTTGCGCGCCGGCAAGGCTCGCGGGAGAAGTGACGGTCGCCATACCACCGAATCCGGCAGTCATGACGGTATGCGCTGCGTCGGAGGACATGTGGAACGGGTGTCGTGTGCGCGTCGTTGTGCGTCGAGGCTTCCCAGAAAAGCGTTTCTCCTGGGGGTGCCGAAAACGAAACTTGTGTTTTCAATTTTTCCAAAAATTCCGGAGCCACGACGCACAACGACGCGCACACGCCACCCTCCACGATGTCCTCCGACGCGACGCATACCGCCGTGACTGGCGCGAGCGGTGATGACGCGACCGTCACTACTCCTGTGAGCCTTGCCGACCCGCAAGAAGCCATCCCCGGCCTTCCCGACCACCTCGTCGTCGAGCACGTTCTCAGATCTGAGGTGCTGCGAGATCCCATTCTTCTCGCGCGGCTGCGCGCGGTGAGTCACGCCATGCGCTCCGCCGTGGCGGCGACGGGGCGTGAGGTGAAGAATCCGGGGTACGATTTCGAAGCGGCCAAGCTCGGATTTCGTAGCACACTGAAGCACAGGCAATCGCGAGGTCGCCTGTCGCGTCGAGAATCCCTTTGCGAGGCAGCGGCGAGGAGCGGACGGCTGGCCGTGGGACCGTGGGACGTGCACGTTGGCGGCGTATGGCGGGAATCTCGAGGTGCTGCAGTGGGCACGCGCGAACGGTTGCCCGTGGGACGAGGAGACATGTACGTGCGCGGCGGAGGGCGGGCACCTCGAAGTGCTGCAGTGGGCGCGCGCGACCGGCTGCCCGTGGGACGAGGAGACGTGTGAGTACGCGGCGGGTGGCAGGCATCTCGAGGTGCTGCAGTGGGCGCACGCGAACGGCTGCCCGTGGGACGAGTGGACGTGTACGTGTGCGGCGTCCGGTGGGCACCTCGAGGTGCAGCAGTGGGCGCGCGCGAACGGCTGCCCGTGGGATGAGTGGGCGTGGGATGAGGAGTCCTTTATTTACCGGTAAGAGTATTTGGAGTACTTCGAGCCCCAAAGGTGATTCCGACGACGACGAATAGGTGTACGACTTTGAATGCAAGGACACGATTGAGACGCAGTGGGAAGAATAAAAGGGACGTGATGTGAAACGAACGGGGTGACGGGTGTATCCGCGAGCGTTTGAGTGTAATGAAAAAAAGACGCCGGCGAAGACGACGCGAGTCGTGGTTTTCATTTTAACATCAGTTCGTACCCCACCCCCCCGCTCGCGTACACCTCCCTCACACTGTTTCCCCCCACACAAGCACGCTCACGTTCGCCTCTCCCTCTCGTCGGCGTGCTGTCCCGTAACGCCGCCGCGTGTTTCTTCGTCGCTTCGAACGCCGGGTCACCCGTGAACACCGAGTACTCGTCCGTCCCGAGCGCCTAGTAGCGGCTTCCAAGTTTTTTGCTTATTTGCATCCTCGTTTTGCGCTTCGCGCCACCTCTCCCCTCTCTCGTTGCCACTCCCGAGCGCACCCTCCGTGTGATGGCGCCCGCCTCGGACGGTCACGGCGATGACGACATCCTCCGCGCTATCCAGGCGAAGATCGACCGCGAAAACGGCTTTGTTCCCACATCCACCGTAGGTGTGCCCACAAACCATTCAAATGTTGGCGACGAGAACGACCGCCCTGACGATGCGTGGGACACGACCGGTTCGCCTACAGGCTCACGGGAACCCCCCGGAGGCATGGTTCGCGGCGAAGCCGACTTGTTTCGCGAGCGCCTGGACCACGCCCGATCCACGGTGGATGCTATGTCACACACCTCCGTGTTGCTTGACGAGCTGGAAAGTTTGTCCAAACAACTCGGCGACGGCGTGGACGCCAACAAGTTGGAATTAGAACAAGTCGCGAAACTCCACGGCGTGGTGCTTCCTAACGACGAAGAGAAACAACAGGACGCGGTCCCCAGTGATGTCACCGCGTGAGAAACCGGACGTAGCACGGTATGTACTCGTAGTATTAATAGTAATAGTATAGACAATCAACTCCCGAAGGTTCAATTTTGTTTCCGTCGCAGCACGAACGGGTTGGCAGGCAACCCCAAGCACCCCGTGAGTTGTTGCGCCAGCGCGGCAAACAGCCCCAGGTACTCCCACAGCACCGCTAGCACCAGCGAGGTTTGCGCCGCAGAGACTCCAAGAGGTGTCCATTTCGTAATTTTAGTATCGGCGACTCCCGGCACGAACGCCGCGGCGGCGACGTACGCGGCGCAGTACATGGACGACAGCGGGTTGAACTCCCGGTCGCTGACCCGCAGGTGCATCACGCGAATCATACACTCGCCGAACGCGACGGTGGTGATGAGCGATACCAGTGGAAACTGTTTTGCATACGCCAGGGATGCGGTCAAAACGCACTCGAAACTCAAAACTTTCGCGTAGATCATCAACGGGCCTTTCGCGTACGCGGGCCCGAGGTGCGGCGACGGAGGAGCCGAACTCAGAAGCGTCGCGCGCGTGCTTTTCAGGCGCGAAAACAGCCCGGCGCCGGCGCCGAATGTTACAATCACGGCGCCCAGTGGCATCGGGTTTTCCACACCGAAAACCTTCAGGGAGACCATTTGTTTCCAGTAAGACACACCTTCCGTATTAAACGCATTCCACAGCAAAACGAGTTGAATCACGACTTGCAGCTCCTGCGCGTCCAGCCTCGCCACCGGGAGCTTCCCGGTGTAGACCGCGACGACGCTGTCCATGGCGAACGCCACTCTGCTGTACGTGGTGAGAAACAGCGCCGGCCACTTTGCGTAGACACTTTGTGAGCCCAGCATCCACCCCGCATTCAAGCCAATGCCGAACACATCAACCAGGAAGACTCCGTATATGCAGCTTACGATTGCGTCCGACCCGTGGTCCACTACCTCGCCCAGCGCGGACCCGGCGCCCACCCGACGCGCTTGCTTCCCATCCATCCCGTCCATGGTCTGGTACACAAACAGGCACCAGGCGCAGGCCACGTAGACCCACCCCGGGGCGGTGCCGTTCAGGTCGGGGCTGTGCACTAGCAGCAGCGCGTACGCTGCTAGGGCGTGGAGCAGCCCGACGAAGGTCAGGAGGTTCGGGGCGACCCATTCCGGGACGCACCGTCTGACCAGACACGCCCAGAATCGGTGCAGAAACAGCGACTCAAGCAACGTGTCGTCGGGGGAGGTGTACTTGTACGACCGGACCTGCGTGCAACGGCCGGGGGACGCGCGGACGTGCGACCGCCCGGGGTTGCGCTCCGCGCAGCAAGGCGCGACGGTGGACATCGGGGCACACGGAACCGGGGCAGGGGCACCACCCGCGCGCGCGAGGGTTTGGATTTGTGATGAGGAGAAGCGTTTTCGAAGGCACACTCGATTTTTGACGATTTTCAAGTTGGCACACCTCGAATCCGAAATCCTGACTGGCCACCATACGATTTTACGAAAGCTCCCTTTTCAAACAGATCTCAATCGTGGAACCTCTCACCAGACGGCAGACGTGGGTGCGCACGCGGCGCGCCTCAGCTCCGCTCTCGCGACTTCTCGCGACCGCACTTGTGCATCGGACGTACTTCCGTCGTTCCGTTTCCGCGCGCGCTCGATCGTCGCGACTCACGCGCGCGTTCTCGGCCCTCCTCATCACTTTCGCGTCCTCCCACCTT
>Ga0115007_10002119_pt1 | contig 12379 bp, 6 predicted proteins | sample ArcOceMetagenome_2_FD_87166 | JGI IMG/M metagenome (GOLD analysis project Ga0115007, IMG submission 87166) | Marine eukaryotic phytoplankton communities from Arctic Ocean - Arctic Ocean ARC135M Metagenome | ecosystem: Environmental > Aquatic > Marine > Oceanic | place: Arctic Ocean | collected... | reverse complement strand
CAGTCTTGAAACTTGTACTACTGCAACAATGTCTAACGTTGACTCTAATGGAACGAAAACAAGTAGGGAGTTCCCAAAGTAAATCGATTTTGTTCTATCGTTGTCATCATTCTCAGGAATGAATTCATCGTCGTCGTTGTTGTGGTTGTCGTCGTCGTGTATATACAACGATGTCGGTAGCGAGTAGAGTGCTGTGCATAAACCGGCAAAATTAACTGCTTCTTCCGCCAGGGTGGTACTGCCCGGCGTTTGTGTCATGTTCCACTCCTCGTCATCCTCCCCAGCTACCGTGATCCCTAAACGACTATCTCGATGATAGTGCAAAATTTGTTCGTTCCGTTCTTCAATTGATGCGTTCTCTCCCAAGGACGTTCCATCATTGACGCATAATTCATGGAGATTTAAATGAATTATTATGATCCTTTGTATTGGTGATGGTGGTGGAAGGAAATTAGTAGATTGATCATTCATCTGTGCCATAACATCATGATAGATTCGAATGTAATGAATGTTATCGAATGGGGTGCGAGGATTAAAGTAAGGGTTTGCTTTAGCATTCTTGATGCGTTTTTATGATACTGTACTTTTATTCGAATATGTAATATGTTCGAATGTGCAATGGCAATTTTCAATTTGGACATCTCTATTTTATTATTAAAATTGTCAAATGTTCTTCAGAATGTTGAATGAAGCACTCGTTTTTTCTCGTTAAAAACAAAATCAATTCTTCTAATTCAATCTCATTTATTTACCAACTTTAAGCAGAGAATTTACAAATAATACTGCACTATTGAACTACAATAGGAGGAAATAGTTAATAATAGTGGCAACAACAACAACCGTGACAATGGAGCAAATTACAGTGGTGGAAGCAGCAGTTATTCTGATATGATGTTCGTTCATTGGCCCTGTGTAGTAGTAGTTGCTGAAAAGCCATCACATGTACTACTACGACTTTTTGTTCCTTTAACATGTTATGCCTACATCTAGGATATACATTATAATAAGAATAAGCATAAGATTACACATAAAGTAAACTAAATGAGGGTAGATGTAATTACTTGGTTGGGAGTGATTCAGTCCCCCAGACCAGCCAGCAGTGCAGTGCAGTGCAGTGCAGTGCATGATGCTGCTGCACCACAGTTCCAAATGGGGTTCACTCCTGTCCCACCTCCTGCACTGCCTAGCTAGACAATTATGGGTATGGCAACTGTTGCTAATCCTAAATTGTCTAAAATAAACTGTCTGTTTTTACTCAAGTAGTGATAATATATTATATATTATTAGGACTATGTAGTAGTAGTGAGTACTACATACAGTAGTATATTGTTTTTCTTTGGGAGTCACGTAGCATTTCTGACTTCCACGTGTTGAGTGTGTGCTCCTCCCAAATAAAAAGAACGAACGAAAATCGAGATGAAAAAAATGGTGGGTGAAAGGTGAAAAGTGAAAACTGTCGAGAACAAGATTCACAACACCATGACCACTTTCATTGACAAACTTTAAAATTATACATTGGTCATAGATAGATAGCTTTCACTCCCATTGAATACAGTTAGACCCTACAAGCAAATCCGTACGTACAAGGTATAAATTCAATTACAAAAGTAAATATATAATCGAAACAATATGTCGTTGGCAACTAGTGGAGGGATGGGCGCTGGAGCCGGTGGTGGTCTAAGCATGGGCGCATCCGCGCATGCAGGTGCCATGGCCGCTATGCCAGCACAGCCACCACCAATGGCAGATATCCCTATGGGAGGAGGAGGAGGAGGAGGAACAGCCGCACCTGCAAACTTATCAGCACTGGCTGCTGACCTTGTTGACAAAACGCAACAAATTTCTCTTAAACAGGTTAAGGATTTGTCTGAAATGCCAATCGTAGCTATCGATTTGTATTCTAATGAACCTATCGTGGCCTCTTTCCCGCCGAAAGTAAAGAATGAGCCAACTGATGACTTGACACCGACAGTTGTTGGAAAAATGAAAGATAGGATCGCCTTGAAAACGACCGAATCGTCTCATAAGACATTCCGAAAGTTTTTATCGAAAAGTAAGGGATACGAAGATCTACAGTCTGACGTTTTTACTAAGCTAGACGACAAATCAGCTGTTATTATTCAAAGCCCAGAACTTTGGTTAGGGCTACGTCGTCTCGATGAGGGACCGGATTATTTGAAAAAAATGGTAACACATCACGACGATTCGAATTCACCCGCCTTTGCCGAGGAGGCTTCACCGGATGTTGGTATCACTTTGGCAAATGGTACACTAGACGGTTCCGTTCCACAGGGTGATGATTTTGATAGGGTTGTTTGTAAAGTCCGACTACATGAAAGTAAAAAGTCACTGACGGTCCTTCCTGAAGAAATACTTCAAATTATCTTAAATCAGGCACAATACCACGTAGCTCGCAAGAACAACGCGAACAGCAGTACTAGTGGTGATGCTGAGGAAGATGACATTGAAACTGTCATGAGCTATCCATGTGCTATCGCGGTACCTGCGCCATACTGCAATGATCAATCCATTGAAGCACTCTTGGATGCAACCGGTAATACGGGAGTGATCTTTCAACGGAGTGTTTGTGCGTTGGCCGGTGCCCTGTTACCAGGAACTCAAGATAAACCCAATTTGGTTATTCATCATCTTCATACGACAGCCCAAGAACGACAGAAAGAATTTCAACTGGAGCAAATCAAAAATCCTAAAGCTACTTTTGAAGATAGTATGTTGCTTTTGTTAGCTGGTGTAACCAAAGACACTGCAGAATGTACTGCCATTGAAATATCCTCGAAACAAGAAGACAAATACGCTTGCTTATACGGTAACTTTAAGGTCGTGTGCAATGTTTCATATCGTCACGAGAATCCAGAGTCTATTTTGAACAAATGCATGACCGAACTCTTTGAAAATTTGGACCACGTTGCTCCGGAATCGCAGACACCGCTTGCGATGATAACATACGGTACCAGCGTAGAGCAAAAGACAACTCAAGGTAAATGGGACAAGCTGAAAACAGGACTAGAGACTTGGGAAGATGTACCGCAATTTTTCACGAAATCAGATTGTGTAGCCAATGGGACTGGTGTACTTGGTGCAGTTAGTCATGGCCGACTCTCGACTTTCATTCGACTTCCAAACAAGAAAAGACCCAAGGCACAATTAGCCATCCAAACTCAGAATGTTGCCCCTGTGGCTGTGGGAGTAATGATGAACTACCACGGTACGAATAAAGATGGTGGGAAGTGGACTCCGGTGAAGACTATTTTCGATTTCGACCGACGTGTTCCCGCGGGGCCTTATTCACTTGAATTGAGCGCAGCAGAGTGTGCCATTCATCGGGAGGAAGGGTCGTCGGACGTTTCAGACGAGAAATTTTTAAAGGCCGTCAAAGTGAAAGAGGCAGCTAAGCATATACCAGAACGAGAACAGGCAGCATTGAACCTACGAGTTCAAATCGTGCAGAAATTTACTCGAGATGGAAAATGGATTAAAGTGGGCGATGCAATGAGTCCCTTGACGGTCGTAGAAAAAGACGAAGAAAAGACGGCTTGTGAAACGGTGTATTTGGAGTTAAGTCTGGGCTTATCAGGATTGATCACCCAGTCATTGATTGGAGATAGGTGAGAAAGAACAACACAAGATATGTGTGTGATGGGACGTAGCGCACACTTACACATCAAAAGGATGTCCAACTCATATTAGCTTTTTTTGTTTTGTTTTTCTGTTCACATTTTTTACCCCCCTTTTTATCTTGTCAGACAATCCGTCGTTCAAGCAACAAAGTCTGCAAGGAATTCAACCATTATGTACTACGGAGGGATTGCCTTCGCGATTCTCTTTTTTGGTGGATTTTTAGTGAAATCATATGTGGAGCAACATGTCTTCGAAAGAGATACTCGAAGATTGCTAGCTTATTACAAACATGTATTGCCTGGGTCCTTACTGGATGGAGATTTACAGGTAAGCACAAGGAAATTATGTTGATGAAATTATCAGAAGTGTATAGAGTTGCGTTGAGTTGAGTTGTATATATATTACGACGTAGGGAAAACATAATTATTTATTCTTTTTTTTCTCCATTTTTGACCATTTGTTCTCATCTCCATATCCATATCCTCTCTTCTTTTTTCCCTGCTATTTTAGAATGCTCGTTACGTGGTTTACAGATATCAAAATAAGAAAGCGAAGCTATGGAGAGGCCTTGAAAAGAAGTACGACATTCCAGTTTTTCTAGAAAATGAATGGGAGGATTGGGTGAATGATCAAAAGAAAGAAGACGAGAGTGAAGAACACGAGGATCTTGATGAAGAAGAAGATTCTACTACTAATGACGAAGAGCAAGAGCTTTGAAGAGACAGATAGACACGTCTTTGTGTATATATTCGAAACGAGTGAAATCATAATAAATCTATTTTTTTACATTTTCATGATATTTAATAGCACTTTTTAACTAGAAAATTTTCTTTTGAATTAAAGTCAAATACTATTCAATACTTCAGTAGAGTCTAACATCAGTCATGCTTCGTTTTGGCCAAAAAGCGAGAACTGAAAAATTAATAACCGTGCCACAAGAAGAGGAAAATAGATAGCGTTGCGCACAGTCAATACTGTAATACCCAAGATAGCGTTGTACTGTACTTCCTTCTTAAAAGTAAGTAAGTGTACCAGCCCATACATATATCTTCAAGACGAAAAATAACGTTGCACAGTCAATAATACCAAGATAAGGTACTACTTCTTACTTCTTTCTTAAAGTAAGTGTATATAAGTTTTATTTCATTTTATCTTATCTTATCTTCTCTTCTCTCAATATAATCGAGAGAACATCCCATTTATTCACAGCATACACATCATACTTCACTTAACTTAGACTAGCTAGACTTCACTTCACACTCTCATCAATCTCATCAATCAGATTGGAATACTTGTCCAACCATGTATGGGAGCATTCGAATTTTTCAAGTTCTTAAATACTTGATTCTGACATGCATTGCCGTCAACAATCGTGTTCGAATTTGAATTTGAATTCGAACTAGAAGACAGACGAGATGATGAAGTTATTGTATCAAGCTGCTCATTTATTGGTTTGATACTACCGGAATTTCCACCACCACCACCACCACCAGATGAGAATGAAGACTTAGATGATGACCGGCTATGATACAATTCTGGTGTGGGAGGAGTAGTGTTGATGTACCATCCCCATTGTGGACTCATTTCTGATCCATTCGTATTATTATTCTGATTTTCGGTACACTTAGATTGGTGGTGGTGGTGATGGGATCCGTACTGTCTTGTTGGAACAATCAATCCATTATTCCCTTTCCGAGGATTCATATTTGGAATATATCTTGAAGAAGAAGATGCTGATGCTGATGATGATGATAACGGCAATGTATTCGTTGAAGGTTCTTGACAAGACGAAGACGACGACCCATCCTCACTTGATCTTGATCGTTTTATGACTGACTTTGTTGGTTTCAGTATTCGCGGCGAAGTTATTACTGTTGATGATGCGTACGGACTTATTAGCTCATGATGATGTGATGCACTCTGTTCATTTCCCATTATTTTTATATATGTATAACAAAATTTCAACGACATTGCCCAAGAAAGAAAAGCAAAAAAAGTAATTGATTGAGCATTCGATCGTATTAGCAAGTAATTGTACAGTTTTAAAAAAAAAAGTAATTATAAAAAAAAAGCATTCGTAACGGAAGGAGTCAATCGCCAAAGGAAAACGAACACTTTTTATAAATCATGGCATTTTTTTTCTTCGTTTTTGTGTTGGAAACTGACAACTTCTTCTACTTGTTATTCATTGCACAGTTTAGAAAAAGTACAAGCAAGTACGTGACAATGAGAACGGAATTTTCAAATCAATCAATCAATCCCAAAAAAAACCAATCATTAAAATGATGATGATGTGCGACAACCGATGACGCTTCGTGATTGTCAATTTTCTTGACACCTTTTATGTTTTTTTAAATTCCATTCGTGTATGCAATAATTATTCGACGAAAAATCCTTTGGTTCGGCTGAATCGCGCGTGCTTAATATTTTTAAGAAGGGCAATGCAAAAATGAAAAATAGCAAAATTACAATGACAATGTGTATGGAAGCTTATGGTCGTACTGCTGTTACGGTAGTACTTCACAACGAATGGATACACTGTACATCAGGTAACAACGCACCAACGAATTGAATTGAATTGGATAATACAGTACCGTAAAACAATAATACCGGTCTTCAACCGTATAGATTAATCAATTATTTTTTGCTTACCTCGTCATATACAACTAGCGGCAGTCCACTTTCATCTGACCAACTCATTGTTTTTTTCGTCCTTTTCATACAATGGTTATTGTTATTGTTGTTGTTGTTGTCGTCGTTATTGTCGTAACAATCTGGTATATATTCGGATGAATTTCTCTGTGACGGACGACCCATAGATGAAATATTTGATGGTTGCCGTCGTTGATTCAGTCGTGTTGTCGTTGTTGATGTTGTGTAATCAGTACCGGTAGTATCGGAATTATCGTCGTTCTCGTTCTCTCTATTTATATTGTTTGTCTCATCGGAAGTGGATGTAGACGTGGATGTAGAATTAGATGATGATGCAGATGATGATGATCCATCTACTCCAAGTATTCCACCAATAATTAGAAGGGGAACACGAACAAAAGCCGAAAAGAAATTGAAATCATCAATTCGATCGGCTTCCAGTTTATGGTCAAATGCCATGGCTTTTTCTTTTTTCTTTCTTTTTTTATATTTTATTTTTAAGAGCAGATAATAAATATATTATGTGTACTACGTTTCCGTTACATTCATTCGATAAATCCAATCAAATCCAATCCAATCCAATTCAATTATTAAAGTAAGAAGTAGTTTCTCTGTCTTTAGTTGTGTGTATGTTAATCGCCGGGTGTGAGATGATGAATTATGTGTAACTTGATATTCTATCGATCGACATTCATTTGCTATTCGTGTTTGATGTACTGTATTATTTAAAATGAATTTTCTAATTGTTGAAAAATAATACTAAGCAAATAAATAAAGAGAATTCACATGGCGAACAGTGTGCTTGAATTCAGAGTGCAGTATTTATTTATTTAACGCTACGGTATGTATTTTTCTTTTCTTTGCATTCTAAAGCACGGAGAGCTCGCTTCGTCATAGTTTTTCTGTGTTTTACGGACCCAAGTTCAACGTGGAAGTGCAAAAAAAGGAGTTATTGGTTATTTATTTGGATCCTGTTTGTCTGTATGGCATCAGATAAAATGGTATAATTTCCCTTGGGTTGGAACGTTGGAACAGAAGTGCTGCCCATAAGCTACACTCGTCAATGAAATGAATGAGCATAACAACAACAATAGGAATGAAGGCAGTTATTCCAGCAACGCGTTTGTATGTATGTATGAAGAGGGAGGGTACAGGTGGTGATGCCAAAACCCTATAGAGTAATAATTAGAGAGGATGATTGTGATATGTGTGATGATGAATGAATGATGAAACTGCAAGATAGAATAAAATATAAAGTCTATTGAATAGAAAAGGATACTGCTAAGCGAGTTCATTTATTTGTATGAACAATTAAATTCTAGTTAGTAGAACCTCAACTTTTGGTCTACAAGGCCTTTTTCGGCATGGTTTTCTAGAAGGTTCACAGTAAATAGTAGAGATATGTTATAAAAACTAAATTATAAAAAAGTACTTACAACAGCTTGATGAGGTGATGAGATTGTAAAATAAGGTATATAGTAATGGAGGGAGTTGTGATTATGGATTCCTTAAAATATTTTTTGGGACTGTTGAATGAAACATATTGCTTGTGATGATTGCTATGATCAAGAAGATTGAATCAGTGGTGGTTTATTCAAAAATGAAAAAAATGAAAATATTATTATAGTATCAATTTGAAAACCCAGACCAGCTGCATGTGATGCATGGCAAAGAGACATGCCATTTTTAATCTATTAAGTTGATTTAATTGAACTACTAATTATGTTGTCTCTTGTCTAGCTAGGGTACTGTGTGTTGTGCTTGTTGCTGCAACTAACTATTAATACAGTACGGTAGAGTAAAATGTATTGTTTTGGTGTTGTTGTTACATACACTGTACTAGTACAACATATTTAACACCACAATTACGTAATTTTAATTATGGCTGATAGCGAGCTCGTCGCGCGGCAGAACTGCCCGCGCATGCTTAAAAACCGAATCTTGACTCAAAAAACAATAATTTTCCCTTTGGCGTTGGTGTTTCTATTTTTGACAGAATTTATACAAACCATGAAAAGAATTTAATGTTTCCAAGCAAAACAACAACGACATTACGACATTGTACGACGTGCTTTTCATTGCTACTAGTAGTTTGATAGTACAGCTCTCAATCTGAATGCATAAACAGTAAAAGGAACAAATAAATACAAATACAAATTGCTTCTGAATCAATGTCCAAATACTATGGCGGATGTGTGTGCGACAGACGAAACGATCGAGGAGCTTACGTCTTTTGTGGGGTGCATCTCGTCCACTGGGATAGAAGATGACGTTAGAAGAAGAAGAAGCAATAGTACCGCTTATGGTCAACAACAGCAGCAGCAGCAGCAAAAGTCAGATTATGTTGCGAGATCCCCCACGAATGAGACTGATAATAATAGCAGCTTTATGGATGTATTCCCATCAATGATGGATGTGTTTTCGTTGACTAATAGTGAGAGTACAATAAGCAAAGGAAGCCAACAAAAGAAAAATAATAATAGCAGAGTAAGAAGTCGCGACCAATCAACTATTACATCGATTCCCGAAACAATGAATTTGACAATAACTGATGGTACCCATAACAACAACAGTAAAAAGACAAACGACTATGATGATAACAGTAACCAGACCTCCCCCTCGATTATGAATATTTTTTCAATTTTGGCTCCTGACGATACCAGTAGTAGAAGAAGTAGTATTAGTAGTGTTAGTAGTCAGAATAAAGACAACAAAATACAACGTGATAGCAGCAGCAGCATGGGTATGGGTATCCCCTCGATCAGGAATGTATTTTCAATGGACGATGGTTCCATCAACAGAAGCGAAGAACGTGGTGGAGAAACGTCGAATAGTCTAAGTCAATTTCATCCTTTTGTTAGAAATGTTTTTTCAATGAATGACATATCTATGGAGGAGGGAGAAGAAGAAAGAAATCCATCGTTTTTATCCTCGATGCGAGATGTAGAGAAAGATAATAAAACACCACTAAGATCAATATCCGAAGAGCCACAGCAGCAGCAGCAGCAGCAGCAGCAGCGGCGGCCACCATCTGATGCTAGTGGAAGTGTCAAATCAACACATAAAATCCTGGTCACTAGAGCTTATGAAGTCAAAGAACATTACCTTGAATCAATCTTCTATGTTTCTATTTCTGCTATTCTTGGGTCTGTCTTTAGAGTATATATGGCGAGAATATTTGGTTATGACTGCGAAAACAAGGACGTTGACGATTTTTTGACATCTTTTACAAGTAATATTTGTGTTACCACAAATGGTCAAAGTATACAAACTGGCGGTGCTCTCTTTATCGATTTTCCCGCAAATATATTTGGAAGGTAAGTTATCAGATTCTCTACCCGAACCTCCATATAAATAATATGCACACACATATATTAAATATAAACTCACACCAATGTTCAAAATTTGAAATGAAGTTTCTTGATGGGTGTGATAACTCCATCCTTTTCGGAACAAAGAGCCAGATTGCCCTGGCTGCATAGAGATCATCCTCTACAACGCGATGAAGTTTTCCATACGAGCTTGGGAATTGGATTGTGTGGATGTTTGACGTCATTTGCCTCATGGAATACGCAGATGGTGGTTATGTTGGATGGTAAATATTGTGAGCTGGGATCGCAAGTAGTGACAGTCTTCTTTGGCTATGTACTAGGGTTGATGGGAGCTATATGTGGTTTTCAATTTGGAAGACAATGCGGCCTGTGGATGCACAACTTTAAGCATAGAAATGAAGAAGAGGTAGATACATTACATTTAGAAGAATCACAAACAGTTGAGTTGCACAGCGAGCAACAAGCTGCATTGCATCAGGGGATTGAGTTGGTAGATGATAGTAATGTGAACCTTAAGCCAGTGCCGAGTCATCTCCATAAGATACCTTTATTTTTGGCGGCAGTATGTCTACTAGTTGCTTTCATAATTGGAGATGCTGTCAATAACATTGAATTTTACAGGGGTATGACGCTTTTATGGATCCTCTCTCCGGTCGGGTCCTTGTTGCGTTGGAGACTATCGAATCTAAATATTAGAAAAGAGGGAGAAATAAACACAAATACTCCGAGCTGGATACCCTGGGGAACATTCGGAGCAAATATGACTGCGACTGTTATCGCAGCATTTATAGAAGGACTCTACAGTAGATACTTTTATGGAGCTGATCAAACATCGACAAATAAATGGGTAATTGCGATCTTTTTTGCTCTCAAGACGGGCGTAGCAGGAAGTCTATCCACGGTATCAACTATGATCAAAGAGTGTGTATATCTTTCGGAAAAGCATGCTGGTATGGCTAAGGCCCACTATTATACATGTTTCACATGTATTTGCGGCTGCGTGTTGGGTCTTATTGTTTATGCTTCAACAATTAGAATAAATATATAATAACATTACACCTGTAAAAGTATGTATAATAAATAACATTAAACCTGTATAAGTATGATTATTTTTTTTAATCAAAATCTTATCTTAGTGCTATATTTCTCATTCGCTATTCAATACGTTTTTTTTCTTTCTTCCCTTCTCTAAATTTTATGATTTGGTAGTTGTGAGTGTTTCTTTACATATCTACTACGTGTAGCAGTAACACGAATAGCATTCGTTGCTAACTTTTACTAAGCCGTCCAAAGTATAACTCTCAGTCACGTACGAAGGGAGGCGATATATTATTTTTTATCGCGATAAGATTTTTTTTGATCTCAGCCATTTCTGACAATCCATGTCGAGAGATTCCATTAGATCCAATTTTCGCAATCCTTCGTTTGCCGTAGCACTTTCAATAATCATCCTGGTGGAGTCATTGACTAGGTTGAATAGAGACAAAAGTTCTGGACTAACGATTTGTAGTAACTTTATTTTGTCTGTTTCATTCGAAGCCATAGGTCCACCGATGGCCTCGGCGAATCTTACAATACCATTTTCCAATATAAAAGCAGAGCTCAATAACACAGGAATGAGAATTGAAAGACTCGTATTCTTCCCAGGCATGACTGACGAAGACGATGACGACGATGCCAAATTTAAACTATGAAGGATACAACGACTGGCTCCTCGAATAGCACATTCAGCCATATATATCGCAGCTGGAGGAAGAACCCATTCATCCTCGCGGAGCGTTCTATTATTGGATCCTGCAATAATCAACAAAGCTTTGCCAATACCTCCAGCATATGCACAAAGAGCGCGTACAATCGGCATAGCAGCGTATGGTTCAGTTGAAGACAATCCCCCTTTCTCTGCGTTAATAATCCCAACTAAATATTTCTCGCTCGATCCTGAGCCTCCTATAGAACTAAGAATTGCGAGACGAAGAACATCGTCCTCGAGATGAGGCCCAGCTTCGTCTTTGCTAGTCTTATGTAGAAGAATATTTGACATTGTAGTAATGGCGAAGTCGTTCCTTTTTTGTTCCTCTTGCTCGAGATCCATCCATAAAGATGAGCGAGTGGAAGTACTATTTCCAAGTTTTTTTACCAATTCATCATCAGAGTGTAAAAGATTACGTAAGACCACATCCAAAAATACCTCCATCCTTGCATCTCCACCCGAGGCTTCTTCTACCAGTTTTTTAATATTAGATGGCGTGGTGCAGAAGAATATTCTAAGATTGTAATCGAAGATAGACAAGTACAAAAAGATGACAGGGGGGACAGCAATAAGGCATACCAAGTTATCACTCCACTTTAAGGAATCGTATTTGGCGTAAATTGAAATTGCCAAAATATATAGTGGTATAAATATAATGATTGGAGCAGCAGACTTTATGAGGAAAGGAATAACATTGACTGGATTCCTAACACTAAAAGATCGATACTTTCTTGGATCGATTTCATGATTCGTTCCATTTAATGTCGTTAGCAACAATTGCATCGAAGTGGAAGTAATACACATCAAAATTAGAGCCATTTTCATCGGTGAATGATTGTTACCACTAAGATCTCCATTGCTAGAAAATGGTAGTACCGTCGTGAATGCCACAGCAACAGCGATCAGTATTGATATTGCGATTTGTGCAATCAATGATGCAGAGGTGGGTAGTTGCAGTCTCCGAGGATTCCTATCTCGTTGTTCAGGAAGTTGTTGTTGTTGTTGT
>Ga0115007_10002117_pt1 | contig 12383 bp, 6 predicted proteins | sample ArcOceMetagenome_2_FD_87166 | JGI IMG/M metagenome (GOLD analysis project Ga0115007, IMG submission 87166) | Marine eukaryotic phytoplankton communities from Arctic Ocean - Arctic Ocean ARC135M Metagenome | ecosystem: Environmental > Aquatic > Marine > Oceanic | place: Arctic Ocean | collected... | reverse complement strand
TGATGACGTGGCTGGGTGGAGGGTGTTGAACCAGGACAAGGTGTGCGCGTAATGTTAGGAGGGTGTTGAACCAGGACAAGGTGTGCGCGTAATGTTACTGAATGAATTTCTTTTACTCATTCGGGGGGCGTGTGGATCAATATGAGGCCACGAACCTGACGAGGAAACTTCAGCTCCTTTTCGACACCCTAACCCCGCGAACGAACAAACAGGGAAAAACATCGTCCCAAAAACCATACCCGGCCGCTTACCACCCCCCCTTATAGAATACCATAGAAAACATTTCCCCCACAATGGCCCCATTCATCACTCCGTTCATCGTTTATTTGTTCACCGCTGCCTGTTCTTTCCCCACCGCCGTCACATCCACCACCCACACCCACAAATTCCCTTTGACGCACATCCCCCACACGGCCCCGCAACGCAAGGTCTTTCTAGAAACACTCGGGCATGCGCACAATGAAATGCGACGATTGACAAAAGAGCGCGGTGGCAAGATTGGCCACCTCGGCGTTGGTTCCGAAGTGGCCATTGCCTTAAACAACATTAAAAACACCCAATACGTGGGCACCATTGGTATTGGGAGTCCAAAACAAGACATCCATGTGATCTTTGACACGGGGTCCGCCAATTTATGGGTGACTTCGTCCAAGTGCACTTCCGACGCGTGCAGCATGCACGAAGGTTACGACTCTGAAAAAAGTTCCACCTACCAATCGATGGGGGACGAAGTATCGGTACGTTTTGGGACCGGTTCCATTGAAGGTTTCATGTCTTCCGACACGTTTCATGTGGGTCCCTTGGAAATTACAGCGCAAGCCTTTGGTGAAATCACCGTGGAGGACGGCGATGTCTTTGCAACTTCTCAATTTGCGGGCATTGCTGGATTGGCTTTTCCGGCGTTGTCCGCCTATGGAAACGTACCTTTTTTCGACAACATTATGAAACAAGGATTGTTGGGAGTGAACATGTTTGCTTTTTATTACAGTAAAATACCAAGACAGGAAAGTGCCTTGTTTTTTGGTGGCCCCGATCCTAAATTTTACCACGGTGAAATCACATGGATGCCCGTCATGCGACAATTTTATTGGGAAATTAGATTGCAAGACATTGCCATTGGTGACAGTCATTTGCATTTGTGTGATGCCGGTACAGAATACGCAACGGACGAACACGGCTGTAAAATTGTGTTTGATACGGGGACTTCCTTGATTGCGGGTCCATCGGATGCCGTGATGAAAATCATGAACCAGTTAAAAGTCGAAGACCATTGCGACGACCTTTCTGCGTTGCCCGACCTCACCATGCATTTTGGTGGCAAAGAATTTGTACTGCACCCGGCCGATTACGTATTGGATGCAGACAACGATTCGGGCAGTGGTTGTAAATTGGGGTTTATGCCATTGGACGTACCGGCACCACGTGGACCATTGTGGATTTTAGGCGATGTGTTCATGCGAAAATTTTATACTGTCTTTGATCGAGCCGAAGAACGCGTTGGCATTGCTTTGTCAAATGAAAACCAAGATCCAACACCGTTGGACGAAGATTTAAAAGGTTTAGAAGAAGGACAAGCCAGCACTGCTGAAAAAGTCTTGGTGGCAGCTTTGAAAAAAGAAGAAGTTGCTGCTGGACCAGCCCCCGATTCAACACCGTTGCCGGGTGACAAGGTACGCCGCGTTGATTGATGTTGGGGTGCAGGCAAACGTTTGTTCGGTCTTGTGGTCTCATCTTTTTTTTTATCTTTTGTTTTTTGTTTTCTTGTTTCTTTTTTGTTGTTGCAGGACATGGATGACAACAAAGATTCTTACATGTATGCACCACCGGGACCTGGTTTACTGTCGGACAACAAACCATCTTCGTTGTTGTCGAGCAACAGTCACAACTTGTTGTTGCGGGGTGGTAGTAACACAGCCAAAGATCTGTTAGATCAAGCATCGAACCAAGATAAGGATGATTCAATGAATTTAAAGGAACAACAAGAAGCCTTGTCCAAAGTCGAGGACAATTTAAATTCCGAATCCAATTCCTACAGTCGCAATGGTCGTTAAACAAAATAGACCGGGGTGGCACATGTCACTACTGTAATATGTATATAATTTATAACAATGCATGTTAATGTGAAGGAACCTTCATCTCATTTACCATCGTAGCTGCTACGTGTGTGTGTGTGTGTGTGACTGCTACACACCTGTCTAAATCATTGGCTAAAATCACTAAACCCACTGATCTCACTGTCGACGGATTTTGTTTCGAGTTGATCATCGATGGACTCTGTGACCTCCAGCATTGTTCGTGGAGGAGCTTCTTCCTGTGCATGTACTACTGTTTTGTTCATCGGTACCTCTATTGTACTTGTACCTGTCGGCTCACTGCTCGACAATGTATCATTCGTGGTGCCGTGCACCACAGCAGTGCTACTCGAAGAACTTGGAGCCACGGTGGTGTTTTTACCAAGACTTTCTTGACCCAGGTCAATTCCATGTTGAAATGGTTTCAAATTGGGCAATTCATCACCAAAATCTAAATTGAACACAACAATGACTGTGATGTCATCCACAATGTCTTCTTCTTCGTTCCACAATCTCAAACTTTCATTCACCAAAGCAGTGCAGGCTTCTTGTGAACTCTTGCCATTGGCATGAAACACAGCCACTAAATCAACAGCAACTTGCGATGAAATGAATTCCCAAACACCACCACTGGCAATGATCACAAAAGGTGTTTCTTGGTTCATTTCAAAGGCACGTACTTCAGGCAAACTGTTTACGCCCACATTGTCAAGTGCAAAATCACCAAAACTTCTGGATATAGCCAATCCAGGCATATCGACTTCGGGCAACCAAACACGTGGTACACCTCCCCATTCAAACACACGACCGTGGCAATGGGTGATGCGTTCTTTTTCATCGGGCCGATTGGGTGTTTGATCCACTGTTAAATCCACGGCTTTGTACATGGCACCATTTTTAGTACAACCCACCATTCTTGAATCCCCAATGTTTATTGACCAACATTTCCTTTCAACACAAACAAAACCAGTCATGGTTGTCCCCGAGACATAAATGTCAATTGGACTGTTTTGAAGGTACAGCGAAGTCTTTTCACACGACGCCGAGATGATTTGTTTTAAAAGATTTGCCGAGGGATCAATTTGAACCACCTCTTTCAATTGTTTATGGTGCAACAATGTCAATTCAGCGAGCAATGTTGCTTGCCATACGTCACGACAAAAGTTTGAAACTAAACGACCATTGGGTCCATGACCATCAAAGACACAAGCTAGACATTGGCCACGCTGCCCACCCCATTGATCAATGACGACCAATGAATCTTGATTTTCTTTGCGTATTCTTTCCGGGTCATTACCGGGTCGGCTGTACGTGCCAAAACTAAAAGGCAAAGCTTTGCATTGGTGCCCTTCAATTTTTTGTGAACTTTCAAAATTTCGTGCTCCGGCAAAAGTAACACAATCTTCTTCGAGTTCGGACAATTCTTGTTCGACAAGAGAGATGCGAGGAAATCGAAGTGACTGGGGTGTGGCAATATGTTTAGATACCAGGGTTGGAGGGTTTGTTGGTGCACTGTTCTGTGATTTTTCTGCTGCTGCCGTTGTTGTTGCTCCAGCTCCAGTGCTGCTGTGTGACAATGGTTTTGTCGTTCCTTGCACACGAGCAGGACAACGGTCATTCGTTGCATTGTTCTCAGAGACTGGTGTTTCTGAAGACTGTTGACTACCCATGGCACAGCCCGCAATTACCCAGCCGTCATCCGTGTGACGTTCAGTTGGGGGTTGTTTCCAGCATGGTAGTTACAGTTTGGGCGACCGGTTTAGGTTGCTTCATTTTCATTGCACCGCCGTAATCGTTGCTGGCACAAATTGTGATGTGACGAATCAGCACCGTTAAAAACTTGCAAGCAACGGGGCAACAACTATATTTTCACAACTAACGTGCAGTTTCCAAATAGTACGCCAGGCATCTATTATGCTATTGCTGGCTCTTTTAGTACTGCAGAGCATTGTACACGTGGAGTCCCAAACTGTCGCTGTCAGTACCGACGACAATGCATTTCTTTGTAAAACAAAGGCCGATTGTTCGCAATATTATGCTGGCTCAGCTTCACAAGGAGAATGGTAAGTTTAATAATGGTTTCAAGTCGACCACTTCGGTATGTTTCAAGTTTCCAGTGCACTGATCGTTTCTTTGATGTATTCTGTTGTTCTTTTTAGTGATGGGTCGATAGGAGCCTGCAGTTGTGTATACAGAGATGGTACCAGTATTCAATCAAACACAACGGACACCGGTTGGACCGGTGAACGATGTGAAATACCTCCTGAAAAAGGTACTTACACATGTGCAAATCAAATCTGTCGAACAAGAGTGGGCAAAGGTGCAGAGGAACGCGGCGGAAATTTGACGGTTGAGATCATTCGTGCCAAAGGGGTCAAAGATACAGATTTATTACCCGGTACTCTTGTCAGTGATCCTTACGTAATCGCTATCGTTCTTGGATTTTGTGTTGTACCCGTAGGTGCCGAAGATTCCGTTGGAACATGTTACCGACCAATGTCACCAGGTATTACGACATGCAACAACGACAACCTTAACACGGATTGCCGAAAAATTCTCCCCGTGCGTACTTGTACTCTTCGGCCACAATCAAGATGGGTTGATCCGGATGCTTTGAGACCCAACGCCGATTGTGAAGTGTTAAGAAAAACTCCTCATGTACGTAATACATTAAAACCCGATTGGACAGTACTGAAAGCGGCGGAAGGTACAAATGCGAGTTTGGCAAATTTAAATTTTGGGCCTCAAACTGCGGGGACCCCGATTCGTTTCCAATTGTGGGATTTTGATGCAGGTTTTGAATTGGGTGATGATGAAATTACCACTTCACCTGGAGTAGGTGTATCCAGTGATGCCAAGACTACACCACTTCAATATGTACCGGCTTGTTCTTCGCTTGACACTACATTGAGATTTCCCGCACCCGGCATCTGCTTGGAACGTTTTTGGATCCCGTTGGGCCCAGACAGCCCAGACGATGTTACGTATTGCACGGATGAAATTAAATACCCAGATGCCTTTTGTTTGTTGATTGAAACAAGAATGGAAGCATTTGGTGTGAAAGATGAAAAAACCTTTTTGAAAGCATTGACAAGTGGTTCGGGCGCCGCCACATTCCGTGACATTGGGGTCACGGCTGCCATTCCAGCATGCGCGGGTGCAAACCCACCCGGTACTGGCTGTGGTCCTAGAGAAGCCGAGATCAGTGTAGGACAACGTTTAGGACGTCTTTATGCCAACGCGGAAGATTTAGTATACGCGGAAGGTATCACATCGGCATACAACAATTTTCGTGAAGCATACGGTGGTATCATGTTTCAAACATCAACCGAAGATCGTTCTTTTACCGGCAATCAATACGCACAATTTCAGTTGACCCATGGTGCTGACATCTTTTTATTTCGTTCCGACGACGATTACTCCTCTCGTAATTTGTCCTGGATTCTACGTGATAAATATGTGTTAGACCCTTTGCTCAAAATGCAAATCAGATCAGCGGTTGGTGAAAATGGTCGAATATTTAGAGGAATGCGTCGTTCAATGATGGAAGCCGGTCTTTTACAATTGGGGGGAAACAATAACGTGAGTTACGATAACCCTGTTCAACCAGGCGCCCCTTCGTTGGATACGACGCCCTACGTCATGGTGGCACGCATGCATGCCGGTACAGATGATATTCCAGTGGTGTATGCTAAAAATTTTGATGCTTTTGGATTTTTAACTCTGTTCATTCAATTTGGTTTTGCAAATTTTTTTTATGCTATTTTAGTCGCAAGTTTTCTTCAAGAGATTCAACTTCGACCGGAATGCATTCCCGGTTACTTGGTTGGGACTAGAAAAACGGTAGAAAATTACGGCTTGGCGGATCAAAACGCAGCGTTAGGTACTGCAAAAACACCAAACGTTCTTGGTGGTTTGTTTCTCTGTTTTCACATGAGACAAAACGATGAAAAAGACCCCACAAATTTACAATTTCGTCGTCATTTGTTTTACGCCGAATGGATCGTGTACATCATTGTTTCTTTGCCCTTTTTAATTCTAGTCATATTTGGTGTTACTTGTGCTGCCATTGTTAGACCACCTGCATTGGGGTTTTCATTGGTATTTGTCGGTACATCTTTTTTTTTGATGTGGTTGGGTTTTCGTAAATGGGACGCACAAGGTTGGCGCATGACACCGGGCATTATGCGTGCGTTTCAACTTGCCTATGCTTTGCTGAACATTTACTTAATGATTACACCAGCATTGGATCCAGCCGTGCTCTATGCAAACCAAGCCGTTGATTTCTTTAGTTCGGCCTGTGGTTTTTTCACATTAAATTTAATGCCAATGATGGCCATTGCATTTATGAATGACCCCAAATTAAAAGAATCCATGGATCAAATCAACACTGCCGTCAGCCAAGGCAAACCTGAAAAAAAGAAAAAAGGTAAATTCAAAATCAAAAAGAAAAGAACGTTCACAAACATCGTTCAAGATCTTTACACAGTGGACCAAAACATGGATGCTTTTAAATATTCGGATGCTGGTGGATCACTTGTCAGTGGTACCAAGGAGGAAATTCTTTCTCGAACCCGCAAACTCTACATGATGGCCGTTGCCATCTTGTTCCTATTTCCAATATTCATATCATGGCGTGGTACTCCCGAGCAATTTGATCAAGCAATTGGTGGTGTGTTGGTTCTCATTGCCGTGGATTCGGCTTTTTGGTTAAGGTTTCGTGGTTTCTGTGAATGGGCACCCGGTTACACTGTGATGTTACTCATTATGACAAGAGCTGTTGTTGCAATCTTTTTAGGTGATTATTGGATGATTGGTGCTGCCGGTGCATACTTTGTACTTGGTGTAGCTCTTGCCAAAGACATTGTGAACTTTCGTTTTAAAATTATGTCTCAGTATGAAATTGGTGCCATTGCTTTTTTTGGGAAAGAATTGCGAGGCAAAGATGAAGAAAGTTCACGCCGTGATATTGCCGCCATGCCAGAATTTGTACTGGGGTATTTGTCGTTCATCTTTTTAGTCTTGTTGTTGGCAACCTTATTCCTTACTCCATCCGATCAAATCAAAACATTTGCGGGTGCACCAACATATGTTTTTGGTATCGGTGCTTTTTTTGTGGTCATTTTGATCGCCATTGGACTTACAGCAGGGCGTGCCGTCAGTCTTCGTGCCAGTAATTTGTATGTCTCAACCTCCTTCTTCTTTACAAGACGTGTTAAAATACCTGAATTATTGGGCATTGCTACGTATGGTTGGCTTGTCGGTGCCGGATTTTTAATATCTGTCACTACGGGTGGTTATTTTTTATTCATCTGTTGCCTTAGCATACCAATCATCTTTGTGCTTGGTCTTGAAATTAAAAACACATGGGTCGCCAATGATTTTCTTTTGCTTCCCTCATGGACGTACCCACGTCTTCGTATTCCAGAGAATATGTTGGAAGACGAGGAAGAAGACGACGAAGCAGAACAAACGTCGGGCCAACAATCTAGTGGGCAAGGATCTTCAGGTGGTGGTGCTTTTGGTGGGTTTGCTTTACCACCTCTCACGCGCTCCGGGGACGAGGGTGGCATGGGTGGTGCATTGGGGGACCTGTTTGGCGGAGGTGCAGGTGATTTAAAAATGCCAGCTCTTCCAATGCGAACAACACTTGAAACATCAACTGAAAAGAAGAAAGGGGAAAAGGCAGAAGAAGACGAGGACGAAGAAGAAACCATTATTGTTCGTTCGGTCGCAAGCGTATACCCCCGTCATGAAAAAGGAGGATGGGATGTAATGAAAATGAGTGGTCTCAAAGCGTGTATCAAAGGCAAACTTTCACCCACGGATTATGGTATAGTGGTTCACATTGTTTTGTTCGTGGTTGCTATTTTTGCGACGGGAATGGTAATGACCATGTTTGAAGAACTATGGGTTGGGTACTTGTTTTGGAGTGGTCTTTATACGTTGTCGTGTAGTTACTACTGCTGCAAAAAATACGCAGCCGTCCTTGAATGGACGGGAGACATGACACTTGCTGCCATTTGTGGTTTTGTTGCCATGTCTTTTGGTGCTTTGTATTTCTTTCTGTATCTTCTCTCGGCTGATACCAATTCAGGCACATCGTTGGCTATTTTAATGTTTTGGATTTATTGGCCACTTGGGTGTCTGACGGGGTTGGCTTTATACACATGGCGTGATGCAAACTTTGAAACCAAATCGTCGGCTGTCAAAATTCTTTTTGCGGTTTCACCAGCCTGGTTCATGTTTTTTGTCATTGTGATGTTTTGGGTTGATGTTTTTGTGGGTATATCGATGCTTTTATTGTATTTTGCTGCTGGCATGGCTTTAATCATGTTGCGCAAGTACAAACGAAATGGTGATTGGTTGCCGGACAGCTACCGCACTGCTGCAAACTATGCGATGGCATTTGTTTGTGCTCTTTCTTGGGCGGTGGGTATCTTTTTGAACGACGAAACATTTGCTTTTTTCATTAGTTTAGGATTTGTTAGTATTATTGTGAAACAAATTGCAGGTGTTGGTGGGTGGTTGTTTTCACGACCACCCGCAAAAAGTGCACCCCTGTACGTGAGTCAATACGTATTTCCAATGTACATGTATGATCCAGCAACCGAACAATTGATTGAAGTGACGGATTTTGGGTTTCAATTGTACGGTGTTTTGGCCACTGCTTTAATTTGGGGTATATTTTGCATCATTTTTGTCAATCCTGTTGGACTTGGTGTTGGGATCACAGCCAGTGTACTTCTTGGTGTCTCTTGGATGACATTGACGTTGGTGTCTTTGACACCACAACTGTTGGGTGATGCTGCACGTACCACAGATCAATCAATGCTGGATCAATCGGTTAAAATTGCCAAAGAATGGTTTCACAAACGCCGTGCGATTGTTGTACCACAAAGTGCAAAATGGCGTGAACATGACCGGCGTGAAAAAATGGAAAAAGCGATGTTGGACCGTTATGCGGTGCAGGACGACGAGGACGAAGACGACCAACAAGAAAAAGAAGATCGGACGACAGCTGTTGCTGCTGCAACTGAATTGCAAAATCGAACGCGTGGCATGGCCTACGAAGACACGCAAGCGTACTACAATAAAACAAGACGTTTTGATGCACCATTCACGACGAGAAATGCTATTTGGGATGCCTTTAAAACAGGCCAAGGCCCAATTGCACCTTTGTTGGGATTTGGTTTGGTGTACAAAGTATACGCCAAAGTACTGCAAAAAAATGCCGAAAAGAACTTTGATGCTGAAGAAAAAAAGAAATTGAAAGAAGCACCGGTGGTGGCAGGTGCAGAAGGTGCAGAAAAAAGTGAAGAAGAAAACGATGAAAACCCAGAAGAAAAAGAAGCAAACAAATTGGCGATACAGCGACAAAAAAGTTATGTTGTACGAATGGAAGAAGGTGATCTGCAATCGCATCACCGTGATATGACAGTGACAAAATCATACGGTGAATTGCGTGATACGATTTCAATGTTATCACATTTTTCTGAGTTGAATGATCATTTGGACCAGGAATTTGAAGAAGAAACTAGAATGGTGGTTCATTTTCAAGTGTTGTTGGTACTTGCTGCTTTTTCAAACATGGAAAAAGAAACGACATTGTTTCAAATGTTTTTACGTGAAAATCGTTTTAAATTGTTGGCAAACGGGGTTCGACCACCAGCAAATATATTTCGTTCCGACAGTTTTGCAACGATTGATGTAAGTCTGGTTGCAAATTGGATGATTCGCCTGACACCGGAACAACACCAAAGATTTATGCAACTCAAAGAACGATTTGCATCTGAATTAGCCAACCGTGAAATGATTCGGGGCATGGAAGATAAAATGCAGTCCGATGAAATTCGTCAAGCACACCAAGCAAGAGCAACGTGGGATTGGAAACAAGGTCAGATTCGTTTGCGTGATGTTCAACAACGCCGCGCCAGACGGTTGGAACAAGATTTAGACGACCCGGACAAGCAAGACATTCCAGAAGATGTCATTAATGCTCGTGAGTTCATTGAAGAAATTAGAAAAGGTGAACACGGAGGTCTTCACAAAGGTATGTACGACCGTGAAGAGCAATGGTTTGACCCAGAGTTTCAACAAAACGAGGATACCATAGGGTATTGTGAAGCACGTCCTTTAGTAAAAGGATGGCGGCCCGCCGCTGCCATTAATCAAGACATGCATGTGTTTTATGATGGTACAGATCCCGACGACGTCCACCAAGGTGTACTGCATGACGGTTGGTTGTTGAGTGCCATCCAAATCTTGGCTGCCAGTGGAGGTGTTGGTGATTCGGACGTGGATCCCTTGATTAAAAATTTATTTTTACATTGTTTTGACGGCGAAGAAAAAGCAAACGCATTGTCGGACATTGGTGTCTACGGCGTTCGTTTGCATAAAAATGGCCAATGGGAAACCATTTTGGTGGACGATTGTTTTCCAGTGTTGTCCGATGATTACAAAGAAACAAAATGCGCAGGTGTAGCGTTTGCCTACACAACCAACATGGAAGAAATGTGGGTTAGTTTATTGGAAAAAGCCTTTGCGAAATATTATGGCAATTATGCAGCTTTACAAAATGGGTTTCCACATTTTGCATTGGAAGACATGACGGGAGCAAAATCAGAGGCGTTGTCCATTATGCAAGAATCCACGGGTTCTAGAAAAGCTTTGTTTTGGACGAAAATGTTAACATTCAAACACAATAGGTATTTGATGGGTGCCGGTAGTGTATCCTCTGACAGTGCCGACAAAGAAATTTTAGATTCGGGTTTAATATTTGGTGCTACTTACGTCATTTTAGATATTCGAGATGTCAATGGGCACAAATTGTTACAACTGCGTAATCCACCGGGTGATCATGGTGAATGGCAAGGTGATTGGGGTGATGAATCAGAACTGTGGACACGTTATATGAAAAGAAAATTGGATTACAGTGATGACGAAGATGACGGGTGTTTTTGGATGTCTTTTGATGATTTTTGTCAATCGTTTCGTACGTTGTTTGTGGGTTATCATTATGATCCAGACAAATGGCAAACCAAAATCTACGATGACAGTTGGAAAGTTGAAGACGGGACCGCCCAAGGAGTACCTTCAAGACACAACCAAGATTGTCGTTTGAATGAAAACCCACAATTTGCACTTGAAATTGACCGTCCCACTGATTTATGTATTACCATGTCGCAGACCGACAAAGGTTTAGCAGATTCAGATCCACTTGAAGCAATGTTTTTTCTATACAAACCACCCAAACCAATTGGTTTAAATGAAGCTCCTACGGTAAGACTTATTGTTTGGGTTGTGTTGGTTGTGCAATCTGTTTGGTTGCGTGTCTTTTTTGCTTTTTTTTCTCTTTCTTTTTTCCGTTCTCATTTTTTATGCATTTTTTTTTTCTTTCTTTTCTTTAGTCGTCCATTCGTGTTCAAAAACTTGAAGCAGCGGGTATTATTGCTAGCTCGGGCAATCCTGCGGCCGAACGCGACATGACGATTACTTGCCATGTATTACCAGGCCATTACACCATACTTTGTGCCGCATACAAGTCTGGAGATGAAGGTCCATTTCGGTTGACAGTACGAAGCAACTGGCCATGTGGACACAATCAATTGTGGCCACCTGCATGGAAAAAGCAAGGACTTGAAGGACCTCAACAAACAATGAAAGAAAAATTAGTGGCCAGTGCCAAAGCAAAAGCAGAAGCGGTTGCGCAACGCGCCAAAGATAAAACGAATGCCCTTAAGGCCAAAGCCAAAGCAAAAGTAATGCAAAACACAACTTGGATTGACGAAGAAAAAGTAAAAGAAGAAAGACTGGCAAAATTAGAGAAAGAAAAATTGGCGAAAGAATTGGAAGAAGGAAAAACCGACCCAAATGAAATCATATTGAAAACAGCCAAAAAAATGAAATCAGAATGGCGAGAAAAAACAAGTACAGATGGCATCTATTGGTACAACAAAGTCACCAGTGTTTCAACGTACGACAAACCAGAAGGCTTTTTGAATAAAAAAGAAATTAGGATGCTTGAAATGAAAGTGGACCAAGAAAGAACAAGAAGACGAGTTGAACAATCTGCAAAGAGAGGTGGTGGTGGTGGTGGTGGTGGTGGTGGTAATTCTTCGTCGGACGATGATTAAATGACTTGAACGGCGTGTCTGTAACTAACTGTAACTGTAACTGTACAACTGTACACAACTGTAACTACTGTGTATCCGGTATTAAAATGCTCAAATGAATACAATTTTTTTTCAATTCAATATATTTTTTACTTTTTGTCTGGTGACAGTGACAGTGACAAGTGACAACAGATTT
>Ga0115007_10002115_pt1 | contig 12390 bp, 6 predicted proteins | sample ArcOceMetagenome_2_FD_87166 | JGI IMG/M metagenome (GOLD analysis project Ga0115007, IMG submission 87166) | Marine eukaryotic phytoplankton communities from Arctic Ocean - Arctic Ocean ARC135M Metagenome | ecosystem: Environmental > Aquatic > Marine > Oceanic | place: Arctic Ocean | collected... | reverse complement strand
CTTCTGAATGCTCACGCACGAACTCGTAGCTTTTGGTCGACTGCGGATTATTGTTGAACGTGACGCAGGGTGAGATGACGTCGATAATGGCAAACCCTCGGTGCGACATGGCGGCCTTAATCAACGGCAATAGTTGCTCCTTGTCGCCAGAAAAACTGCGAGCGACAAAGGTCGCGCCCATTTGCAGCGCGGTACCACACAAATCAATAGCACTGTAAATATTGGGATCACCTTTTTTACTGGCAGAACCTCTATCAGCCGTCGCTGAATCCTGCCCCTTGGTCAGTCCGTAGCAGCCATTATTCATCACAATGTAGACCATGTTGAGGTTACGCCTCGCCACGTGGGCAAATTGCCCCATGCCGATGGAAGCTGTATCACCATCCCCAGATACACCCAGATACACAAGATCTCGGTTGGCCAAAGCTGCGCCTGTTACCACTGACGGCATACGGCCGTGGACGGAATTAAACCCATGTGATTTTCCCAGAAAGTAAGCCGGCGTCTTAGACGAGCACCCGATACCCGAAAGTTTGGCTATTTTGTGCGGCTCAATGGAGAGTTCATGGCAGGCCCTTACAATGGACCCGCTAATAGAGTCATGGCCACACCCTGCGCAAAGGGTGGAGATAGTCCCCTCATAATCAGCTTTGGTATAACCCAAATCATTCAGCGGCAAATCTGGATGACGGAATTTAGGGACCTGATAACTCATAAAGATTCTCCTGCTCGAACCCACGTAATATTGCGATGCAAAGGTAAAACATTATCACCCTTAAGATGCTTTTTGATTTGCTTGCCTATATTACGCGCACTAATCGGCGTGCCGTCAAAACACAGTACGGACTTCAATTTGTCAGGCCCGAACTCGAATTCAGCCATCAACAATGTGCGCAACTGGGCGTCCCGGTTCTGCTCGACCACAAAAACTTCTTTGTGCCGCTCAATGTACTCTTGAACTTCATAGTTGAACGGAAAAGCTCTCACTCGCATGGCATTCAGGTAGATACCTTCGGCCGCTAAATAGTCGAGTGCTTCTAGGCTGGACTCTTCACTGGTACCAAAATACAGCACAGCGGTATCAGTTTCTCTGCCACAATCGACAGTAATCGGCGCTGGGACATGTTCATTGATCGTGTCCCACTTGCGTAACAGGCGTAACATATTTGCCTCGTACTCTTCGCCTTTCTCCGTGTAGACAGCATACTCATTGCGAGAGGTGCCTCGGGTAAAAAAGGCACCTTTAGTAGGGTGAGTGCCGGGATACGTGCGATAGCAAATAGCATCCCCATCGACGTCCAGATAGCGACCGAACTCCATGCCGTCTTCCAACTGTTCCGCCGTCATCACTTTTCCACGATCATATTTTCTCGCATCATCCCAGGCTAGGGGTGCTGACATATTATCGTTCATACCAAGGTCTAAGTCGGTCATCAGGATGATGGGCGTTTGCAGACGCTCTGCGAGATCAAATGACAATGCCCCAAAGTCAAAGCATTCCTTGGGGGTTGAGGGAAATAGTAGAACCTGTTTAGTGTCGCCATGCGAGGCATACGCACAAGCCAAAATGTCTGACTGCTGCGTTCTTGTCGGCATTCCCGTCGACGGACCTGCTCTTTGAACGTTAAACAGCACCGTAGGTATCTCGGCAAAATAAGCCAAACCCAAAAACTCACTCATTAACGACACCCCGGGGCCCGAGGTCGCGGTAAAGGAACGCGCGCCATTCCAACTGGCGCCGATCACCATGCCAATAGCGGACAACTCATCCTCGGCCTGCACGATCGCATAGTTGCAGTTGCCCGTGCCTGGGTCGATTCTGACACGCTTGGCATATTTTTCAAACGCGTCGACAACAGAAGTAGACGGCGTTATTGGGTACCACGCTGCCACTGTGGCGCCACCATACAGGGCGCCTAGGCCCAACGCCGTATTGCCGTCTAAAAGTATTTTGTCTCCCACTTTGTCGCTCTTTTCCACGCGAATACCAAGCGGACACTCTATATTGGCCTGAGCGTAATGATACCCCAGCTCCAAAGCATGGATATTGGGCAGCACTAGGTTCTTTTTCCCTTTAAATTGATCCTCCAAAAGACCTGTCAACACCTTAAAGTCAATATCAAGCAACGCAGCCAGCGCACCGACATAAATGACATTCTTGAATAATTGTCGCTGCCGTGGATCGTCGTAATTTTCACTGCAAAGGCGGCTCAGAGGCAGTCCGACTATAGTGATATCATCTCGCCATAGACGAAGATCAAGCGGTTTGGTGTCGTCGTAGATGAAATAACCGCCGGGTAAAACTTCACGAATATCGTCCGCCATGCTCTGGGGGTTCACAGAAAGTGCGATATCAATGCCACCTCTGCGACCGAGATAACCCTTATCGTTAACCCGAACCTCGTACCATGTCGGTAAGCCCTGAATGTTTGAGGGAAAGATGTTTTTGGGCGACACCGGTATGCCCATTCGAAACAGAGCCTTAGCAAACAAGTTATTGGCGCTAGCGGAGCCTGTACCGTTAACATTGGCAAACTTGATCACGAAGTCATTGACCGACTCAATACGCCTCATTGCTATTGGCCCGCCTGACTAACATTGTAAAGAAACTTTTGCATATCCCAGGCAGTCGTTGGGCAGCGTTCGGCACACAAGCCACAGTGCAGACAAACGTTCTCGTCCTTCACCATCACCCGCATGGTCGGCAGGTCGGCAGAAATATAAAGATCCTGGGTCAGCTCAGGAGCTGGCGCTTCGAGACGACCGCGCAAGTCGTCTTCTGAGCCGTTGGTAGTAAAACTAATGCAGTCGGTCGGGCAGATATCGATACAGGCGTCGCACTCAATGCAGCGCAACTCATCAAACACTGTTTGCACATCGCAATTCAAGCAACGCTCTGCTTCCTTAAAGCCCGTGCTAATATCAAACCCTAGTTCGACCTCGACTTTGCGGTCTTTCAGCGTCTTCTGCAAAGGCGCCAGCGGCACGATATAACGCTGGTCGTTTTCGACGGCATTGTCGTAACTCCATTCGTGCACACCCATTTTCTGACTGGCCAAGGTGACATGGGGTGGCGGTCTTTTGGTCACATCTTCGCCGCGGCAAAACAAATCAATACTAACGGCAGCCTGATGCCCGTGCGCAACGGCAGTAATAATGTTTTCTGGTCCAAAGGCAGAATCGCCACCAAAGAATACCTTTTTGTTAGTGGACTGGAATGTCGCTTTGTCGACTAACGGCATATCCCATTGGTCGAACTCAATACCGAGGTCCCGCTCTATCCAGGGAAACGAATTTTCCTGTCCGATCGCCATCAACACGTCATCTGCTTCCATGAAGACCAGGCCATCCTTAATAGGTATCAATGTACGATTGCCTTCTTTGTCGTACTTGGCCTCAACCTTCTCAAAGTTCATGCCCTTGAGTTTACCTTCCTCTACCACAAACTCTCGAGGTACATGGTTGTTGAAGATAGGGATGCCCTCATGGGCTGCATCTGCTTTCTCCCACGGAGAGGCCTTCATATCCTCGAAGGGGCTACGCACGACCACCCTCACATCCTCTCCACCCATTCGCCGGGACGTCCTGCAGCAGTCCATTGCCGTATTGCCGCCACCAAGAACCAGAACACGCTTACCAATACTCCGCGTGTGCTCAAACGCGACGCTGGACAGCCAGTCGATGCCCAGATAGACATTTGACATGGCATCCTCAAGACCCGGCAAGTTGAGACCTTTCCCTCTTGGGGCTCCGGTACCCACAAATACCGCATCGTAACTCTTGCTCAATATTTCTTTGAGACTGTCCACTTCGATATTGAATGTCGTGGTCACGCCCATATTGAGAATGTAGTTTACTTCCTCGTCTAATACGTCCACCGGCAGGCGGAAAGTTGGAATCTGACTGCGCATCATGCCGCCACCGGCAAACTGGTTATCATATATATCAATGCTATACCCAAGCGGCGCAAGATCACGAGCCACTGTGAGTGATGCAGGACCGGCACCGATCAGTGCAATACGCTTGCCATTCTTCTTACTGGGGATAATGGGTAGCCGATCAGTAATATCGTCTTTGTTATCCGCCGCCACACGTTTCAGACGACAGATCGCTACAGGTTCTTCTTCCACTCGGACACGACGACAAGCCGGCTCGCAGGGACGATCACAGGTGCGCCCCAAAATCCCGGGAAACACATTGGAGTGCCAATTGACCATATAGGCATCGGTGTAACGCTCGGCAGCGATCAAACGAATGTACTCAGGCACGGGCGTATGGGCCGGACAGGCGTGCTGGCAATCCACCACCTTGTGAAAATATTCAGGGTTCTTGATATCAGTTGGTTTCACTGGAGCTGCTCATTATTAACATGGCGGTATCGGGTCGCGGCTCATGCATCGCACATTAAACCGCCCTTAACGCACCGATAGTGTGTCACATGTCAAGTCCTGTTTCATTGATAAGGGGCTGGGAATAATGTTACTTTTCCGACACTTAGGCGTTATTCTCACGATCGGTGCTTTATCTTAAACTAGTCTCGAATGCGCTCTTCTAAAACCAACCGAACCAGCCACCGCGCTGCAATTCCTCTTCGCAACCAAGCAACTGCGTTTGGTAGGTGTTAGCTTTAGCACTAACTTTTGTCGCCACATTCATCAGCCATTGCTTTTTGAGATAGGTCCCACGCCTGTAGCCACCGTGGCCCTCATGGTAGGCCAGATAAAGTGCATACGTATTAGTCAGCGATATCCCGTTACGCTGCAAAGACTTTTGGTTGTACCAGCCGACAAAGTCGATGGCATCAGAAAAATCATCCCGGTCCGCTCCAAACCGCCCAGCATCGCGCTCATAGTCATCCCATGTGTCTGTTTTCGCCTGGCTATAGCCATAAGCGCTGGAGGGCCTAAACCAGGGTATAACGCCGAAAATTTTCTTGCGCGGAGGCTGCGCATCGTCTTGGAATTTTGACTCCTGATAAATAATCGCCATCATCACAGGGATAGCACTGCCCCACTCGTCCCTTGAATCTGCCGCGGCGTCATACCAATCATCTTTCTCGTTAAATATCGCGCAGATATTGTTCACGTCTCGCGGCGGACTGGTCGAACAGGCTGTCACTGCTGCCAGCATGACGACCATTGCACAACCTCGCCCTATCCGGTTCAAACCTCAATCCCCTGTGCCAAAAGCAGCGCGAGAAACGATGGCTCGTCTACAACCTCTACGCCCAACGCTTCCGCTTTCGCGAGTTTCGAACCCGCGCCCGGCCCTGCAACAACGCACGTTGTTTTCATGGAAACCGTGCCAGCAACCTTTGCACCCAGCGCCTGCAAATGGGCCTTGGCATCATCGCGCCCCAGTGTCTCCAGTTTCCCAGTGACAACCCAGGTTTGACCCAGAAGTGGCTGATTCTGCTGTGGCAAACATTCAATATCAGGCCAGCTCACTCCGGCATCACATAACAATCTGACCATTTCTAGACTGGACAGTGAATCGAAGAACTGGCGCAGGTGATCTGCCACAATGGGGCCCACGTCATCGACTTCGAGAAGCTGCCGCTCCGAAGCCGCCGACAGTACCGGCCAACTTCCGAAATGGCGCGCCAAACTGAGGGCCGTCGCTTCACCCACCTCACGAATTCCCAACGCAAAAATAAAACGCGGCAAAGTAGTCAGTTTACTGTCCTGCAATGCCGCCAATAAATTGTCCGCTGACTTTTCGCCCATACGATCGAGTTCCAGTAAATGCGCCTTCGACAGGGTATAAAGTTCGGCAACATTACCCACCAAACCTTCATCTACCAGCTGCTCAACGAGTTTGTCGCCAAGTCCTTCTACATTTAGTGCCCGGCGCGATGCAAAATGCTTTATGGCGGCTTTCTGCTGCGCTGCACAGACCAGGCCGCCCATACAACGCAAGGCAGCTTCACCCTCTTCGCGTTCTACCGCAGATTGACACACAGGGCAATGCTGTGGAAAGGACACGCGCTGAAAGCTGGGCACGCGATGCTCTAACACGACAGAAACCACCTGCGGAATAACATCGCCAGCCCGGCGCACTATCACCGTATCCCCTATTCTCACATCAAGGCGATCGACTTCGTCGCGATTGTGCAAAGTGGCGTTACTGACGGTAACACCGCCGACAAATACAGGCTCCAATCTCGCCACCGGTGTGATCACGCCAGTGCGCCCCACCTGAAACTCCACATCCAACAACCGGGTCATCTCCTCCTGCGCCGGAAACTTGCGTGCAATAGCCCAGCGAGGTGCGCGTGAGACAAAGCCCAATTGTTCCTGAAGCTGGAATTCATTAACCTTGAATACGATTCCATCGATATCGTAAGGAAGACTGTCCCGTCTCTCAGACAGCGACTGATAATAATCACAGCAAGCCTCAACCCCACGCACTACAGCGGACTGCGAATTAATCCTGAACCCCCAATCCTGCAAACGCTCTAACACCCGCGCTTGCCGGTCTGGCAGACTACCACCTTCCACCAATCCAACGCTGTAGCAACACATTTCCAGCGGACGCTCCGCCGTAATACGAGGATCCAGTTGTCGAAGGCTTCCAGCAGCGGCATTGCGCGGGTTTACAAAGAGCTTTTCGCCGCGTTCGCGTGCTCGGTTATTGAGCTGTTCGAAGCCCGCTTTGGGCATATAAATTTCGCCACGCACTTCGAGCACGTCAGGATAACCGGTTCCACGCAAGCGCAGAGGAATAGAACGAATGGTGCGAACATTTTGTGTGATATCTTCACCGGTTGCACCATCACCACGGGTTGCACCGCGCTGCAATACGCCGCTACGGTAGAGTAGACTAACCGCTATTCCGTCAAGTTTCGGCTCACACGCAAACTCCAGAGGCCCCGAAATTTCTGCGAGTCGATCTAACAATCGCCGGTTAAAGTTCTGCATGTCCTGATCATTGAATGCATTGTCTAGGGACAGCATAGGGACATCGTGTGTGACCTGCCCGAATTGAGCGAGAGGTTTTGCGCCCACACGCTGGGAAGGGGAATCCGTTCGCAGCCATTGCGGGTGTTGCGTTTCTAAGGCGATTAGACGCTGCATAGCCCGGTCGTACTCGGCGTCGGGCACCGTAGGCTGGTCCAAGACGTAGTACTGGTGATTCCAGGTACTAAGCTTTTCTAGCAGGGATTCGAGTTCCTGCAAAAGGTCCGCCACTGGCATAAGAGAATTCAGTGGGCCTTGGCCAGTAAGCGCAGTTCCAGGTCACGAATTTTCTGTCGACTATGCTCCATCGTCTGCTTGCTCACTACACTGCGGGATTCGTCGAGAACATCAGCATCAAGATTGCGTGCGACTGCTTTCGCAGTCTCCAGCATATAATCAAAGGCCTGCATCATATCGTCCGGCCCCGGCAGAGTGAGGAAGAACACCAGACCGGGCGTCGCCATATCGGCCATATTATCAATATCAAACACGCCAGGCTGCATCATGTTAGTCACGCTGAATTGAACCGCACCACGCCCAGCCTCAAGTTCATGACGATGGAAAAATCCCATATCGCCGAAACGTAGATCACAGGCCAGTAGGATGTGTAGTATATCTCCGCCATGGAAGCCCTGCTTACTGCGGGCCACCACGTTGAACATAAACACTTCAGGTTCTTCCTGGCTGACGAGTCTGCTAGGAGCAGGCTGCGCATTGACAACCTCTGATGGACCGTCTTCCGACCCCAATCCATCTAGCCAGTCGATATCTTCGATGTCACCGTCAGGAGCCGTGGAGGTCATGCCGGCAACCAGTTCGTCATGCTCTGTGGGCGGTGACTTGTCCGCCCCTACCTCATAGCCCGTAGCCCGCAGGATATCACTCCTGTCCACCACCCTGGCACCACCATTTGGCAACTCGCCGAACATTGAAAAATCCTGCTCGGGCGCAACCGACAGCTCTTCGTTGTCTACCAACTTCATTTTGACCTCAGCAGACCTATCCCGACGAATCCGCCGCCAAGCGTCTAACAATACAGCCACTATTAGCAGAACACCGACAACTACCATCCAGTCACGTATTGTTAAGTCCATCGCTCCTATTTCCGTCCTATTTGTCTACCGAGTCAGCTGGCCGCCAAGGCCGCTGCTGCTTCCACATCGACCGACACCAGCCTCGAAACCCCGGGCTCATGCATTGTCACACCCATCAATTGATCGGCGAACTCCATGGAAATTTTATTGTGAGTGATAAAGATAAATTGCACCTTCTCTGACATCTCTTTTACCAGACGGGCATAGCGCCCGGTATTCGCATCATCCAGCGGTGCGTCGACCTCATCCAGAATACAAAAAGGCGCGGGGTTCAACTGAAAGATGGAAAATACCAACGCGATGGCGGTCAATGCCTTCTCTCCTCCGGATAACAAATGGATAGTCGCATTCTTTTTGCCCGGCGGTCTAGCCATGATAGAAATTCCGGTGTCGAGTAAATCATCGCCTGTCATTTCCAGGTAAGCGCTCCCGCCGCCAAAGACCCGCGGAAATAATTCCTGCAAGCCAGTGTTAACCTTTTCGAACGTCTCACGGAAGCGGTTGCGCGTTTCCTTGTCGATCTTGCGAATCGCTGACTCGAGAGTATCCAGCGCCGATATCAAATCTTCATTTTGAGCATCAAGATAGTTCTTGCGCTCCGACTGCAAGTTATATTCATCGATAGCGGCGAGATTGATCGGGCCAAGACGAGCAATACGATTCGCTACCTGCTCTAGAGAGCGCTGCCATTCGGGCTCATTGGCGCCATCAGGCATAGCGCTTAACACCTCTTCAACCTCGTGCTGACTTTCTACCAACTGCTTATTAATACTGTTTCGCTCGACCTGCAAGGTCTGGCTCGCTATGCGCTGTCGCTCCAGATCACCGCGCACTGTTTCTGCGCGCTGCTCGATGGCCGCACGCTGTTGCTCCGCCTGACGCAACTGGTGTTCCATTTCGGCCACCAGCTGGCGTGCAGCAGTCAACTCAGCCTCAGCCAGCAGCCTCAACTCTAATTGCTGTTCGAGATCAATGCGCAATGCCTCTAATGGACTCTCAGTCTCGCTTAACGCCAGCGCAAGACTGTCCTGACGTTCATGCAATTGCGCCACCTGACCGTCTGTGCGTTCGATCGATTCGCGCATAGCCTTCAGCTGTGTCGACAGAGACTGATAGCGCATGGCTACCTGATGGGCACCATCTTTATCCTGGCGGGCTTTCTGTCGTGCGATGTCAAGCGTTGAGCGGGTCTGATCTCGAGTGGACAGTAACGCCTCGCGCTGCTGTGAATCCGCCTCCATGCATTCAATGGCCTCAGCCAATACTCGCCTGGCCTCAGCAACGGCTTCCTGCTCGCTAAGGAACTGTTTTTTGGCGACTTCGATCTCGGCATTCACCCGCTCGCTGCGCAGTTTGATCTGCTCAGCCTTCGCCTGATTGGCGGATACAAGTGCACTAATCTCTGATTGCTGGCGTGTCGTTGCCTGCATTGCATGCTGCTCCGCCAGCCGCTCTTCCTCAAAGTTCTTCAACGCGTCTTCAGTGTCCTGCAAATTACGCGTTAGCTGTGCCTCGTGCTGCTGCTCTGCCTCGAGCTTCGTTATCAATGCGTCCAGCTCCTCACGCCGCCGAATAACGCCACCGTCACCATTGGACAAACGTGCAACCCGCAGCCAGTTACGGCCCACCCAGATGCCGTCACGCGTAATAATCGATTCGTGCGCAGCTAACGACGCCCGCTGCTGCATCGCCTGACCCAAATCATCTGCCGCACGTACACCGGCCAAAAAGGGATCCGCACGGCCCTGACTGTGAACCTTTGATGCCAGATATCCCACTGCAGGGGCATCACCACCACCAGACTCCACCAGCACTAATCGACCTTGCTCCAAATTGTCCAGATAGTCCCCAAGCTTGCCGATATCCTCGACACAAACCGCCTGCAAATAATCGCCAAGCACCGTTTCAACCGCCATCTGCCAGCCGTCATCGACCTGCATCAATTCCAGCAGTCGTGACGAGTCCGTCAGTTGCCGCGCCTGCAGCCACTCCCCAACACCCTCGCTGCCGTCTTCCATTGCAGCCTGCTGCAGGGCTTCTAATGAGGCTCGACGACCGCGCATTTGCTGTAGCCCCGACCGCACCTGGTTGAGCTCAGATGACAGTTGGGTGCGGTTGTCCCTCGTAGCCGCTAGTGTGTCGACCAAGGACCCACTACGCCGCTCGTGTTCGGCCATGGCCAGTTCGATCTCAGCTAACTGCTCTGACAGGCTCTGTACTTCAGCGTCTGCCGGACCTATTGCAAGACCCTTTTTTTCTTCGTGCAGCTGCTCGGTTCTCTCCTGCAAACGCTGCAACACCTGCTCTACATGAACAATGCGAGACTGCTGGACTTCAGCCTGCTGGCGCGGCCCAGCCGCATGCTGGTTAAATTCATCCCATTGATGTTGCCAGCTATGCATCGCTTCTTCTGCCTCTAAAAGCGCTTGCGCTGATGCCTCTTCGAGAGCCTGCAATAACTCCCTGTTTGGGCTCAGCACAAGCATTTCGCTGTCCCAGTCAGCCAGTTTGACCCGATCATCACCCAGGTGACTCTCTGACTCTAAAAGATTGGCGACAGTCTGCTGCAGATCATCACTCAACTGCTGGCCCCGCTCCTGCTGATGCTTAATGGTCTGCTCAATGCGCGCTACTTCGGAGCCTAGTTGATAGTAAGTGGCCTGCACCCCATTAAAGGCGTCAGTGCGATCCGTATGATCTACCCTGTACTGTTCTATAGCCGTATCCACGTGCTGATGTTCTGTGTGGATTGACTCCAGTTTCACCTCCAATTCACCCACAGACTGAGTGGCGGCCTTAATCTGGACATCCAAGGCTTGGCATTGCAACGCCAGCAACTGCGCTTTAAAGGTGCGCTCTTCTGCTTTGAACTCAGTGTATTTCTCTGCCGCCATTGCCTGACGCTGCAAATTCTGCAGTTGCCGCTCCAACTCATCACGAATATCTGTGAGGCGCTCAAGGTTTTCATGCGTGCGCCGCATTCGGCTCTCTGTCTCTTTGCGCCGCTCTTTGTACTTAGAGATGCCGGCCGCTTCTTCGATAAAAACCCGCAATTCCTCCGGCTTGGACTCTATCAGGCGACTGATCATCCCCTGTTCAATGATCGCGTAACTTCTCGGCCCCAGCCCCGTCCCTAAAAATATATCGGTGATATCCCGCCGCCGACAGCGAGTGCCGTTGAGGAAGTATTCCGATTGCCCCTCACGGGTGACGAGTCGGCGAGTCGATATCTCGGCGTAACTGGCGTATTCACCACCGACCCGGCCTTCGCTATTATCAAACACCAGCTCAATCATCGCCTGCCCCACTGGCTGACGATTAACAGAGCCGTTGAAGATCACATCGGCCATAGACTCGCCGCGCAGATTTTTAGCGGAACTCTCGCCCATAACCCAGCGGACAGCATCAATAATATTGGATTTACCGCAGCCATTGGGGCCCACGACAGCACACATATTGCTTGGGAAATTCACTGTAGTGGGGTCGACGAAGGACTTGAACCCCGCGAGCTTGATAGACTTTAGTCTCATATCGCTTTAAGCAGCCTATTTAACATACTGTTTTTTATAGGTTTATACCGAATTTTATGTAGAATTTGTTCGGCAATGCAACACAACATATAGTGTATATACTTTCATTGAACAACACTATGCCTGCACAGGAGAAATGCAAAAAATCGTTTTTTGGTGCAGGGCAGGACGCCAAAGACCTGTGCAGAGGCAAGACTTAGGGTGTATTCGGCACCAGCACGATAGCCACTGGCGTATCATCAACGCTGGGAGCCAGCGGCCCCGCCTGTCCAAGCCAGCGGGCATTTGCCTCACCGGGGCGGCCATCGCGGGATACCTGCACCGCGACAATCACCGACGAGGCTGCAGAGAGTTTCTGACCCGCCATGGAGTTACTGTCATCCAGCCGTAAAGTCACCGGCAGTTGTGCGCCCGTCAAACGTTGAACAGCGATCGGCATGCGGCTTTGCGAGTCTGCATTGCGCGCCAAAATAAATACCGTATCTGCCGGGTCGATAGTGGCGCCCGCCGGAGCAGAGACACTTACCGTAACGCCGGCACCAGACACCACCGCAGGTGCTGCAGGTGCCACAACAGTGGGCGTACTGCCCTCAGGGGCTAACGCAGCAAGTTGTTGCCGCGACGTTTCTATCATCTGCTCAATTATCTTTTGGCTATCAGAGTTCGGTGACTCCAGCGCCAGCAAGCGGGCCCAGTAAGCAATTGAAACGTCATACTGCTGCGCATCGAAGGCGGCCATGCCCAGCAGACCCAGTGCGGTGCGCTGTTGCGGGTCTGCAGCAAGCGCCTGCTCTGCCCACAGTCGAG
>Ga0115007_10002114_pt1 | contig 12390 bp, 15 predicted proteins | sample ArcOceMetagenome_2_FD_87166 | JGI IMG/M metagenome (GOLD analysis project Ga0115007, IMG submission 87166) | Marine eukaryotic phytoplankton communities from Arctic Ocean - Arctic Ocean ARC135M Metagenome | ecosystem: Environmental > Aquatic > Marine > Oceanic | place: Arctic Ocean | collected... | reverse complement strand
CTTTTTCTCGATTGTGTCTCAACAAATTTGTCAGTATCCATACAACAAAGGGCATATGTAAAATACTTTTTGTGTGGTTCTTCTCTGATAGTTATTTAACTAACTTTGTATGTGGTGTGTCACATCTTTTTCTTCATCTCCTTCTCCGAACTTATCAATCAGTAATGAATAACGAATAGACACATAAAAAGTTACCCTTTTGACGACAAAGCAAATACTCTAGCTAGCTAGCTAGAGAGTGTATCAAAAGAACAATTTCTCTATCAATAACTTTTCTCGAAAGAAACCCAATAAACTTAAAGTTCCGTGATTGGCAAAATTGATCTTCGAAAAGTTTTTTCATATTGCTTGGGGTATTGAATAACTGAATATCTCCTTTCCAAAGAAACTAATCTCGATTACTGGCAGTTTCTTAAGATTACCGTTGATACGAACGCTGAATATGGTAACTTGTGCAGAAGACGCCGAGGGGCTGATGGATTTGCACACTACTGGGGGCAAAAATTCTGATAATAATATATCAGCTGAATTCCGTGAACAGTTTGGAAGCACGAATACATTAGAAAAAAGCTTTAGTTAGAAGGTCGTCAGTCAGTTAAGTAGATGGGAGGGTGGCAGCGGAAATCCGTATGAGAATGGTCAACAGGATAGCAGACGTGGAGAGGGGGGTGTTGAGAAAGTAGTGCCAGAAGAGGTAACCTTTGGACAGTTTGTCAGGCTATTCTGTAGTCCATCTTATGATTTGACGGAAGTGACGGTTGAAGACATCTACCGTACTAAGATCATGCATGACAGATTCCTTGGTGACAGTCAGTTCAACTTCAATTACACCATCTTGCTCATAATTGCTTCGGTCATTACTGTGGTGGGATTGGGTAGCAACAGAAGCGCTGCAATTATTGCTTCCATGCTTGTTTCACCGTACGCCTTATTTTTTCATTCATTTTTGCTAAAGCAATTGCCAAATCTTTGATAAGGGAGCGCTCCTCTACTTTCGCTCACCTCCCTCCATATTCCTCACAGACGTTGTTGTTCTTTTTCTCTTCTCCTCCTTTTCTTCTTCTTCTTCCAGATTATTGGGGCCTGTGATGTCCATTGCATACAGAATTTCGGTTGGAGATTACAAAATGGTCCGAATGGGCTTAGTCGCTGAGATTGTGAGTCTAATTATCTGCATTATTATTGGATTAATATTTGCTGTAGCAATGTTACCCTTTAGTGTATCAGATGACTGGCCAGTACAAGAAATGTTAAGTAGAGGTACTATGACAAATCTTTGGGTCGGCTTTCCAACCGCATTTTTCTCTGGTTTATTGTGTTGCTGTTGGTATATTGGACAGTCAGACCAATTCTCTTGTTGGTGTTGCTATTTTGACTTCACTGTTACCCCCTGCAGTACGTATTGAATAAGCACGAGAGTCCATAACGTCGATTCTAGGGGATATTCGATATCAATGGTCCAATTCTAGTAATTCGGCAAGTATTTCGGCATGTATCACAGTCAAAAGTACCAAGTTCCTATCAAAAATTAATGAGTAGGAACTCTTCGGAAGCGCAGCATCGTTATTATAAATCCTATATTTGTGAGGACAAATGAAGCGAGGGCGACAACTTTTTGACACTATTGAATGTCTTCATCACATATTTGAAATTCAGTGCACTGTTTCAAGCGTGCGAGAGGCAACAAGTTAGATTCTATTTCTTTTTTATGTGTTATTGTTTTTATGATTGTATCATTTCCAATAAATAATATGTTAAATTATCTTTCGACTTGTAAGTCTAGTTAGAATGATTTTTCTGTGTGTGTGTGTTGATGAATAGTGGTCAAATTCAATTATTAAAGAAGTAGTTGGTTTGAGTAATTGGAAGTCTACGTTGCTAAATCGCATTGGATAACAATAGTCTACACACAACAAAGCCTTAAATTGAAAATATTATATTTTCAATTTTTATTTTTACAAGATTAGGAAAAATTGAAAAATAAATGCGCGTTAAGTATTTGAGTCACATATCCCGTAGCGCTTTGATTTTTATCTCAAAAAATGATCTTTGATCTAATTATCGTTCTTTCTTCGCACCGCGTTGTCCCTGCATACCGAATCCGAATAGTTTTTTTTTCTGTGTGGGTGATGGCTGACAATAATAACACATCACATCATTCGAACATATTGTTGTTTAGATCATTCGAGACTAAGAAGAAATAAATCTATAAAGCGATTAACTCTTTACACCGCCGTTTGAACAGTAATCGGCGTATTGTGAGAAGCAATATTCTATAAGATTCTATCTGCATATTCTATTTAGGCTTTGCTGCGGCGAATATTATTGTGTCGGGAGGAAGAAAGTACAATTGTACAAGGTACAAGTCACAAGGTCGCACACATACATTATAGACCTTATTAGGTTAACGGTACTTAGGTCGATGTATCAAACCACGACAGCAGCTAATTTATAATTTGCAACGAAGAAGAAAGAAGATGGCAGTCACGAATATTGATTCTCGTGACTTATCTAATAGCTCCAGTGGTATTGACCTCCGGAGTCATTCAACCGATCGTTCGGAGGTGTTTATTGTAGGAAATTTTGAACACAATTTGGAAGTATTACAACACATGGACGAAGATTCAGAACATGATGATACCGACAAGGATCCACTAATTTACGCCGCTACCAAGAAGTTCTCTAATGCTAACTATATATCTCCGAATCATGCTGTGGGGATTTCTGCAGCAGAGTTAAATAGAGAAAGTACCCTTGCCTTTTCCAATCGTGATGATAATGAAGATGGTACTGGTACACCCGCCACTAGAGGTGATGGTATGAGATGGTTGTTGTTCCGTTTATTGATGGTTGATATTGAAATATTGGAGATCAGTAGAGAAGAGATTCAACGTGTCCGTGTTATGCACAAACGGTAAGTATCGCACCATCGCACCTCTTTTTCATTGGGTGATTAGAAGGATCTAAACACTTCCAAATCATCTTCCCTCTCACATTACTTCCATCTCGTTTTTTTTTCATAAAGATTTTACGAAGGTAGCCAATTTTCATTCAACTATAACACTCTGTTGATTATTGCCTCCATCATAGCTGCTTTAGGTTTAGGTAGTATTTCCACCGCTACGATCATTGCTTCCATGTTTGTTTCTCTTCTGATGGGCCCAGTTATTGGTATGGCTTATGCAGCTACTATTGGAGATTGTAGGATGTTACGAATTGCGTTTTTTACTGAATCCGTGAGTCTTTTAATGTGCATCCTCGTAGGAGCCATAGTGAGTGGTTGTATGGGATTCTTTGAGATATCAGAAGATTGGCCAACCAATGAACAAGAAAGTCGTGCTACAATGCAAAATTTTTGGGTTGGTATACCAATTGCCTTTTTCAGTGGCCTAGGAGTTGCTGTTAGCGTACTGGATGATCATACCAGCTCTTTGGTGGGTGTTGCTATTTCTGCCTCTCTTTTGCCTCCTACTGTAAGTAATCAACACGATTCGTCCCGTCGTGATTCTCTAGGCACATGATATAAAAGCTTTTTTATGTTATATATCATAATAACATGATATGTTGTTGATGTTGTTTATTTATGTTTTTACTTGAATTATAGATAAACGCAGGGATGCTATGGGTGACATATTTGATTTACGACCACAGCAGCGATGAACTCCATAAGTTCGGTCAAGAAGGCATTATTTCCTTATGCCTAACCATTATTAATATTGTGATGATTATTATATCGTCCATGATTATGTTTCGATTGAAAGAGGTAAAGTTTCGACAACTATTCGATGTGATATCCGAAGATTTGCTTTTTGCAAACAAACAAAAAATTGTACATGCCATTTTCTAACTTCAGGAGCTCACCTGAATCCGTTTACAATAATTAATATCCAATTATTTTCAGAGGCTACCAATTAAAAAGAAAATATTCTGGACTGATCTTGGATTGGCTAGAAAAATATATCGTAATCAGGCTATCTTACCAACCGAGGCAACAGTAAAAAATGGAGTTCGAAGGATGGGACGTCGCGTTTCTGCCTTTGTACCGTTCTCTTCTTCCACCAATAATAGTGACAGACGAAGCCAGGGTGGTAGATTCTCTCACTTATTCCAGAGTTCTCGCACTAGGAACGATATGTCTGCTAGCAGCAATAGGCCAATTAGCAGCCGCGATATCCCCCAAGGCTCAGCAGAAGACTTGGCAACAAATGATGAGTGTCCACGACTTTCTACGGTACTGGAAGAAAGATATTCGGGATGTAATGCAATCACCACCGAAAGACATTTGGGATCTAGTGCAGTCGCCACCAAAACACCTGCGCCATAGCATATTGAATATGCCATGTACGAGAAGGCTTACACACATAAACATTAATCATGAATATACACTACTGAATTGCTATTCTTAGTTGTCTTTAGTTTTTTTCCAATCTACTAGATCTCATAGTTTCTTGTTTTTGCCCAATATTTAATGGTACTTTACGGCACAATTGTTGCAATGTACTCATCACATAGTCACTATATATCCAATTCTAGCTGTTATGCTATGTTCAAGAAATCTATTGTTTCCCAAACATCAGATGTATTGATCCCAAAGCAGTAGGAAGTTTTTCCTTGCTCAACAAATAGGTTTCTTCTGCCAGGAAACTGAGAAGAAACATAAAATAAGATAAAATCAACGCTACAACAACTGCAACATCAATCAAAGACAAATAACACCACACCGCACCATAGCCTATGTTGATTAAGTAGTTAGCAACAAACACCATAAGTACTACACACCTTTACACCTAGGTCCTATATATCTGCTTGATAGACACTCTTATTCATCTCCTCTCCTCTCATATTATTATCATGTATATTATGTAATTTAAGCCCATCTTTGACAAATTTGCTGTTGCTGCTGCTGTTGCTTTGTTGTACCTTCATGGGGGGGGAGGGATACGATCTTTTAGAAAACGTGTCAACCCCCCCCCCCCCGATTTTCCATTCTCGAGTTCATTCTCATTGACAGTAAACAATTAACACAATCATTCATCAACATTACACTTTTATCATCATCTCTCAACAACTTCATTAGATCAACTAATATTCAGTAGTAGTCTACAGTGAGGCTTGTTTTGGACGGTATATCATCGCTACTCGCACGTTACTATTTGTAGACCTACTCCATTCCAGAGATATCAAAACAGAGAGTGAAATTGGCTCATATAATATATGATGCGACAAATAATAATACGACGACGACGACGACGACCGCTCTGCAACCTTTTACTTTTAGTTGTCATACTACTGTGCTCTTTCGTACCATCTTTCGGTAGAATTGTCGATCCATATAAGACTCTGGGTGTCTCTCGTAATTCATCCAAAAAGGATATTCAAAAACGGTATAGGGAACTGTGCCTGAAATATCATCCCGATAAGAATGTTCAGAAACCTACTAAAGAAAGAGAAAAGTTTGAAGGATATTTCAAACAGGTTCAACAGGCATATGATATGATCGGAAGTGCCGAATCGAGACAGCAACAAAATTTTCAGCAGCGCTATGGAGGAAGTACTACAAGTAGTCAAGGACAACGTTCATCTCCATTTGGGAGTGATCCTTTGTCGGAAGCTGCTTTCCGTGCCTTTGCAACGGGTGACAGATCTTTCTTTACACGAGGAATGGGTAGTGGTGGTGGTGGTGGTGGTCCCAGTTTTGGAATCCGAACGCCATTTCCCTCTCGTGGTGCGCAATCACCTATGATGCCTACCAATCTAAACTTTAAGTCGATTTATATACAAAAGGTAGAAATTGATCTTGAAACTCTTTATAAAGGAGTTACATCGTTTCGTTTCGAGTTACGAGACAATCTGTGGTCACGATATCGAGCTGCTATTCGAGGAAAAGTTATCTTACTTTCTATTTATCAAGGAATGATGTATTCATTCCCGGTACTTCGAGCGAGTAAACTTTTAGCTGCTGTAATTGGACTCTGTGTTGTGCATGTTACCTTACCTCGCCCCGATCCTCAAGCCTCCTACGCTGCTACGCTAAAAAAGGGAACAAAGTACGTTGACGTTGAATGATTGTTTTGATTCATTCTACTTTTTGACCTGGGGTAAAATGCATTTTTATTACTGTTCATTACTGTTCCTTACTCGTTTTTTTGTATCTTTTCTGTTCTTTTATAAATATTTCAATAGAGGAGGGAATACAAATGTCAAATTTGCTAGTACTACCCAGGGGCAACCTGAAGTGATTTTTCAGGTTGAGTCAGCACCACATCCAATATATCGGAGAGAGAACGATGATTTACATTTAGAATTGGAAATATCCAGTCTAGAAGCTAAGGATGGATGTAAAAAAATAATTAAAGCATTAGATCCGACAGAGAAATCGATTGAAATAAAAATTCCACCAAATTTATACAGCTACGAGAAGCAACGAAAAAAACAAAAGCAGGAAAAATCATCATCATCGTCGTCATCATCTTCCTCGAAAAGCCAATATGACAACAATATACGAATAAAGAATCGTGGATGGCCGATAAGGAATAATATACAAAGTTCAGATATACATCCAGATTTATTATATGGTGATTTGATAGTGGAAATCAAAGTATTGAAAAAATCATCAAAAAAGCGGGGTCAGCGACGATGATATGAATTCCAACATATATATATATATATATATGTATATAGAGAGATATATGTATATTCTACATACACATTATCAGAGGTTATTAAAATAATATCAACAATCATTTTCTAAGTATATATATTATAGTGAATAATAAGTTATATTATTATTACAATCCCATTAGAGACGTGATCCGATTGACAATACCATCTGCTGGTGAACCACCTGATGGTGTAGGTCCAGCAAAACCCTCACATCCATCTTCAGCTGATAACCAAAATCTACCAGCATTATCATAATGAAAATAAAATCGATGATGTAATGAAAATGCATTAGGACCAAATCTTGTTTTAAAATTTGTAAATCCTTCATCAATTAATTGATTATCCTTTCTCCATTCACGATTACTATCATGACCCCAACCATCATATCTATTTATTTCATCTTTTGTCCATCCTTCTGGATCATTTGAATCATCATTATGATCAGCGTCTGCGTTAGCATAACTGAGTTGTAATACAAAATTCATACCACCACTTGCATTTGGTACTTGACGAATTTCTCGTCCATGAAACGTATTAATATTATCTACGTTAGATGATTTATTGTAATTTGGTATTTGATTCATTCTTGTATGTGATTTATCAAAAACAAATGGTTGATTTTGTTTTTGTTCTTGTTCGTCTGTTGTTGCGCTGACTTCTTCAAGATGATTACGTAATTTATTAGATAAAACAAGTTGAAACATCATCCCACCACAAAAATTAAATGTAGCTTGATTATCATGTAGATCAACAAGGTATTGTGCAATATTTCCATTATAATGTTCATCACGTTCCTTAGGAATTACCAAATATGATGACGACGACGAAGGAGATGCACTATTACTAGTGGTAGTAGACATACGGGCAACTAACGAAGAAGAATTCTGTCGAGAAGATGAAGTCACTTGGAAAGATTTTACACCCGGCAGCATATAGAAACATACATATATTGCACTAAGTAGTATTACTTGTAGTCGTATCATCGTCATCATCGTCATCATCGTCGCTGTCAGTGTTTCTTTTATGAGGTCATCGAAAGATGAAAGATGATGATTGTACAAAATTCGACAATTCGACGCATTTCGATTTTATTTTAAGAATTTTGATTCTGATCTTCGTTTATTTGAAACTTTCTTAGTCTCTGAGACACGTTTGTCTTCAAGTCTTGGATCTTGAAATCTTTTTTGACGTTCGTTGTTCCTCGTAAAAATGAACAACAATCACATCACAAATCACAAATCACACTCACAACATCATAAACGAACGAAGACAACCTGTTGCTGTAATAGATACGCCTGACGAATCAACTTGAGATAGACGATAGATAGAGTAGATCAACGAGCAATATAGTATCATATAATAGAAGGAGCAATACTGTTATCTTTTTCGGCAAAAAAATAATAATGGTTTCCGTCGTAAACAACAAAAAACGGAATAACGCTGAAATCAGCAATCCTACAATAATAATGTTATCATTATTATTATCATCAATTCCGCATATTACAGGATGGAGCTATTCATATTCGTCAAGGTCGCTACTATCATCTAGGTTGTCATCATCTCGTCGTCAGCAATTTACACCATCATCATCATCATCATCATCATCAAAAGTTATACTGCAACAACAGCAACAACAAACATCTTCTTCTACATCATCATTAGAGACTGAAAATTCTTCCCTTCGTGATACGATACAACAACTTGAAGAAGAAAATGAAAATTTGAAGAAACAATATCAACAGCAACAACAGCAACAACAGCTGATAACAACTACAAGGAACAACAATAATAACAACAATAACAAAAAGATCATTCTAGAAACATTTGAAGGAGAACATTTGTTTGATTCATCACCATCATTATCGAGTAGTACAGATAGTAGTAGTAGTAGTAATAATAATATGATGATGATGGAAGGAGATGTTGATGACGAATTATGGTGTGATTCATTAGATGGAGACGACACATGTCCACTTGAACCTACATTATCGTTTGGAGAAGCTTTACGTGATCGTGCAGTTTGGTTAGTCGGTACGTTCTTGAAGTCTTGAAAGTCTGGTCTACATTTTCCATTATTTTCAATTTGTTATTATTCCTTTACGTTTACGTTATTTATGAAATTGCTTACGAAATCATTTACTGTACTATTTTATTCATATTCTGATTCTCATACCGTGTTGTTATTCATAGGTCTTTTAATCATGCAATCTCTTTCTGGGATTATTTTGAGTCGCAACGAGGCTCTACTGACAAATCATCCTGTCATTATATATTATTTGACAATGATGGTCGGAGCAGGTAGGTTTCAAATCAAACAAAGCAAAAGAAGGACATATACTGTATTAATAGTAGTAGGTGTATAATGTTGTTGTGTGACTAACAAATATTTTTTTTTCTGTAAAACAAAATTATCTTATGAAAGGAGGAAATGCTGGAAATCAAGCTAGTGTACGAGGTACGTACTTTAACTTACGACTTATAATATGAATTATTATATTGAGTAATACAAATACGAAAGAATGCTGAAGTAAACTGAAATAAGTATACTGGTATTGAGCAGGTTCAAATACATCCATGATCCGATTTATAAACACACATATTGCTTGTCCTCGTATTATATTTTTTTACGTGATTTTATCTTATTTCTATGTTTCTCCGTGTGATCATTATTTTTTCCATTTATATGATTAGTTATTCGAGGTCTTGCGTTGGGAACACTTAACGAACGAACAAGGGGGCAATTTCTAACAAGAGAAGTTAAAATGGCAGCCACATTAAGTTTGATTCTTTCCATTGCAGGTTTTTGTCGAACGATTGCATTCAAAACACCATTCCCCGAAGCCATTACTGTAACATCGGCACTTGCCCTGATTGTATTTAGTAGTGTCTGTCTTGGAGCGGTCTTACCATTGGTATTGGAAAAAATAGGAATAGATCCAGCCCATTCGTCTACAACAATTCAAGTAATTATGGACATATTAGGTGTATTTATTGCAGTAATTGTATCTGCGGCAATATTGGATGGACCAGTAGGTGTCTACATCCTCCCTAAACTAGGATACTACTAATAGTAATATAACAACATTTTTTCTAAGAAAACGGCGTCGTCATTCATAGACAAGCAAGACAATTTATTATACTGTAGATCACCAAGCAATTTCCTTTTAATATTTTCCCCTAATTATTAAATACAACAATTATAATGTGTATTGTATGTGAGGCTCGTTTGGATGTTTGTTTGTTTGGTCGTTCGTTTCAGTATAAAAACCAAAAATGCTGCTTGCTGCTTTTGGAAATTCGGCCGGCCAAGTAATAGTACTGTTTTCGATACTACTGTCACGTTCCAGCAGAATGGGCTTTGGAGGGTCTACATAAACTTTTACTTTCAATACTTTCGTCGAACAGCGATCAGCTCTACTAAGAGGTTTGAAATGAAGTAATTTCTTTAATAGTTTGGACTTCCGACTACGATTGATCACAAGCTCTTCCCGTAAATTACCATGACTTCTACTATATATATTCCGTCTTTCAAAGTTGATTTCGCGTGGAAAATCTGATGCATGACCTAACACCGTAAGATGTTGATTGCCAACGTCATCATCGCGACCACTAACGCAGTACAAAATTCCGTCGTCGCCATCTTTTTCTTCTGCTGACATCGTTTTTGTTCCGTTACATAAATTTTTAAATGATAACATTTCGAATGCATTACAAATGGTGGTTTCTTCTGTAATCGAGTCGCTTCCGCAGCTGTGCTTGTTCTTGTGGAAATCGGTTGATGGCGACAATGGCGACGACGACTCAACCCATGGTTCTAACTTAGCAAAGTCATTATAATTATTATTACTTTTATTTTTGTCAATGGTTGTCGTATTCTTATCATTGACAACACCATTGGGTGTATTGCTTAGTCCTAGTATATTTTTATGCGATGATGCAATATTTGCACTCATTTGTTCTTTCAAAATTTCGGCAGTGATACTCCGTAAACGCTTGGCATGTTTTCTCGCATTTCGATGATGATCAGAAGAAGAAGACGAATCGTGCTTTGATGAATTTAATTGTTGTAGTATGACATTATTATGAATAATCCGTTCGCTTTTTTGAGGCCCACCAGACGACGACGTACTCTTTCGTCGTATCTCAGACATCACGATGGTCCCAGTCCTCGTTTGTATTCCTTTCTTAGGTTGTTTCGATGATCCCCATAAGAATGTCATTGTTATGTATAGTACAGTATATTCAGTCACTACTCGCGGTATGAAGGAAGTCAATTTGAATAATTTCCACAACGAAGAGATAATTATATGCTAACTTATCCTCACTATCGGTGTTGTATGTACGGTGATCTATCGTGTCAATTCAAAATACCGTTTCAAGAGCAAGTTCGGATAGTGTCGTATCCGTATCCTTCCATCGAAGATCACAAAAAATTTAATAGTTTTTGCAATTCAACAAAAAAAGCGCGAAATAGCGGTTTTGTGGACAATTTTTTTCTTTTTTTCTGCAGGTAAATTGATACTGAACCTCATTATTTGTGCCTGTATCAGGATTTCATTTTACGGCGCGGCAAGAAGGTTTCCAAGATTATTCACGTCTGTCGTTTTTTGTGCCTGTATCAGGATTTCATTTTACGGTTTAATCCAGTGAGTCACAGATTTAGGAACTTGTTTAGCCTTTTCGCGAACAAAACACACAACACGCGCAATACAGTAGTACGTGTGAACAAATAAATACAGAGCAAAACTGAAAACCACGATTTGAACACTAATACGTTTTGAACACTAATACTTTTTGAATACTGAATACGACAACCACACAACCACAACCGAACCGATGCGATACTAATATAATATGATACGATATGAAACGATATGAAACGATATGATATGATCTCCACCATGTAGACTCTTATTTAAAATCCCATCTTTGTTTTTTATTTTTACAAATGGTTTTCAATTTGCATCACCCCCATTACCTACCCCAACAAACCTTCCCCAAATTCAACTTCATGAGGGTCTTGGTAAAGCAAAAATTAAAATGTGTTTCAATTTTTAAAGCAACGGTTGTTCTTTATTCTTTTCATAGTAGGAGCTAATATGCTCCTACAGTATGTTACTATGATGCTATTTTAATATGAAAAGATGGCGCGAATCGAACAACACAATCAAGAGTAAATAGAAAAGTTGAACTCAATCAAACAATCAATGTCGACGCATCAAGTATTAATAATAATAATAATAATAATAATAATAATAATCATCATATCGCATCGGTCTGATAAAAAGTATAGTTAGACTAATTGAATCGATAGTTAGCTAACACTGATAGCACAACCCCGCACCGATACTGCACATGGCATCTACTTTGAATCCGCAACTAGCTCCCTCCTTACGCTACTATACGGCATCCTATTCGGCATCCTATATCCTATACGGCATCAATTCCTTCTTTCTAGCTTTCGAATCCGGCATCTTTTGTATTCGTTCATTCAACAATGTCCGATTGACAGCTCAGGAATCAATAACACGGCAAATTTGTACGACATCTTCTTCGACCACGATCTATCAACTGATCTATCATCTAAGATCCCGCATCAAGTACTATTAATAGTAATAATCATATCAATTCGGTCGTGCATCAAGTATTATTAATTACATATTAATACTACTACTACCACTTCTCATCAAGTATTATTAATAGTAATAATAATAATCATATGTCGGT